>Ga0308161_1000273_pt1 | contig 96965 bp, 95 predicted proteins | sample PhyFR2_FD_201034 | JGI IMG/M metagenome (GOLD analysis project Ga0308161, IMG submission 201034) | Phyllosphere microbial communities from UC Gill Tract Community Farm, Albany, California, United States - DLSLF.R2 | ecosystem: Host-associated > Plants > Phyllosphere > Unclassified | place: USA...
AAAATTGATACTGCGATGTGTCTCCGGCATTGCGCATATTAACTAGATCAGTCGCCCACGCCAACCATAATGGATCTTGACCAAACACTTGCGTTCCTGCTTGTGCGCCAGAAAGAATCGTGTAAGTACCACCCAATTCTGTATAGTTGATTGGAATCGTCAACATATGATGTAAGCCAAATGGCAGCAGCAACCGTTCTAAAGTACCAAATAAAAACGGTGCCAAAACAGGTGCACTTTCTTGCGATTGGGCGATCCACAGCCCAAAGTTATTGATGCCAGCTTGGATGTATGGCCATACCACAGAAAGGACCAATGCGACAGCTACTGACCGTGCAATCACCACAAAGGGAACAAATCGTTTGCCATTAAAGAATGATAGCGCATCCGGTAATTTGCGGAAATTATAATATTTGTTATACGCAGTTGCCCCAACAAATCCCGCAATGATCCCCACAAATACCCCCATATTCAAAGCGGGTGCTTCCAATACGCTAGTAAAAAAGCCATCGATCATGATTTTTGTGCCGAATAAGGTATGGGTGAACGCCCCTTCCTCTGCTAACATGGCACTCGTCACGCCAAAAATCGACCCAGTAATTCGATTGATCAATACAAAGGCGATACCAGCTGCAAATGCACCCCCAGCTCTTTCTTTTGCCCAACTGCCACCAATCGCTAACGCAAATAGTAAATGCAAATTGCCAATAATTGCCCAACCAATACTTTCGATCACACCGCCTGTGGTAACAAGGACGCCCCAGTCAGCATTGATCATCGGGATCGTTTTCCCGATACTGATCATCAACCCAGCCGCTGGCATGACTGCAACGACCACCATCAGTGCTTTTCCGAATTTCTGCCAAAATTCGAAACTCAATAATTTTTTCATCTTCTTTCCTTCCTTTCTGAAACGATTGACGCAATCGGTTTCTCTACTTTTTCATTCTAACGAAGAAAAAACATTTTGTAAACCATCAATTTCTGAATGAACAATAGAAAAAAAGCCTTCTTCATTGAAGATTATTAACAAAAACAAGAAAACTCGCAGAATGCAACAACAAAGACTTGACCACGCAATCGTTTGCGCTTATGATAAATATATCATAAAAATTATGGAGGGCTCATTCATGAAGAAAATCCAACGATTGTTCGAAATCGATCCGTGGAAAATCGCCACATCAACATTAGATAAAGAAAACCGCCGACTGCAAGAGTCGTTAACAAGTATTGGAAATGGCTACATGGGCATGCGGGGCAATTTTGAAGAACAGTATAGCGGCGACCATCATTTAGGCACCTATATTGCTGGTGTTTGGTACCCTGACAAAACCCGCGTTGGCTGGTGGAAAAATGGTTACCCCGATTATTTCGGTAAAGTGATCAACGCTGTTAATTTTATCGCAATGGACTTATATATCAACGACCAGCAGGTAGACTTAGCCAAAGTCAGTCCGAAAGATTTCCGGATGGAACTAGATATGCAAACAGGTATTTTAAGCCGGACATTTACCGTGTCTTTAGCAGGCGCCACTGTGAAATTCTCTTTCGAACGTTTTTTAAGTATCGTTAAACGAGAACTTGCTTTGATCAAGATGGAAGCAGAAATCTTAGACGGCCACGCTGAAGTCAAAATCGTTTCTAAATTGGACAATAATGTCCACAACGAAGACAGCAATTATGATGAACGTTTTTGGGAAGAATTGGCTGATGGAAAAGCAGCTGATTTCAGCTATTTGACGACCCGCACAGTAGAGAATCATTTTGATATCGAACAATTTACTGTCACTTCTGCAATGCACCACGATCAGACACCGGAAGCATCCGTCAAGAATGAATTAGCCATTGCAGATACCTTTAGTTTTAACGGTGAAGCAGGCGCAACATTCTCCCTGATCAAAGAAGTATTGATCCTTACAAGCCGTGATGTACCAGCAAGTGACCATCCAGCAAAAATCGCCGAGTTGGCTGCCTTATATTCAGCGTCTTATGCAGCATTACGGGAAGAACAAGTCGATGCTTGGCGCGCACGTTGGGCCTTAGCAGATGTGATCATTGAAGGTGATGCAGCTGCCCAGCAAGGGATTCGTTTTAATCTGTTCCAATTGTTCTCCACTTATTATGGTGAAGATGAGCGGTTGAATATCGGACCGAAAGGGTTCACTGGTGAAAAATATGGCGGTGCCACTTATTGGGATACGGAAGCCTATGCTGTACCACTATATTTGGCTTTAGCGAAACCTGAAGTGACACGCAACTTATTGAAATATCGCCACAATCAGTTGCCGCAAGCCCACACCAATGCCCAAAAGCAAGGACTGGCTGGTGCGTTATATCCGATGGTGACCTTTACTGGAATCGAATGTCACAACGAATGGGAAATCACTTTTGAAGAAATCCACCGCAACGGGGCAATTGCCTATGCAATCTATAATTATACAAATTATACTGGTGATACGACTTATATGAAGCACGAAGGCTTGGATGTATTAACGGGTATCGCACGTTTCTGGGCTGACCGTGTCCATTATTCCAAACGAAACCAAGCGTATATGATCCACGGCGTGACTGGACCAAACGAGTACGAAAACAATATTAATAACAACTGGTATACCAATAAGATGGCTGCTTGGGTCTTGCGCTATACCTTAGAAAACTATCGCAGATTCAAAGATGAAACCACTGTCGAGATTTCTGCAGACGAGCAAGCCAAATGGCAAGATATCATTGACCACATGTACTTCCCTGAAGATCAAGAATTAGGGATCTTCGTTCAACACGATACTTTCTTAGATAAAGACTTGATGCCAGTATCGGCGCTCGATCCTAAGCATTTGCCATTGAACCAAAACTGGTCATGGGACCATATTCTACGTTCTTGCTTTATCAAGCAAGCCGATGTATTACAAGGAATTTATTTCTTCGGCGATCAATTTACCAAAGAAGAAAAACAACGGAATTTCGATTTTTACGAACCAATGACTGTGCATGAATCTTCTTTATCCCCTAGTGTGCATGCTATTTTAGCCGCAGAACTGGGCATGGAAGAAAAAGCCTTAGAAATGTATGAACGAACTGCCCGACTTGACTTGGATAATTATAACAACGATACCGATGACGGCTTGCATATCACGTCTATGACCGGCAGTTGGTTGGCGATCGTCCAAGGATTTGCTCAAATGAAAACCGATCATGGTCATTTAGGCTTCGCGCCATTCTTGCCAAGTACCTGGCGCAGTTATGCATTCCACATCAACTACCGGGATCGTTTGATCTTTGTGTCTGTCGATGATACGACCGTTACGTTGAAGAAAATCTCAGGCGAATCATTGCCAATCAAACTTTACGGCAAAGACTGCATTTTAGAAACAGAAGTAACAGCTGACATCGTATAAGATTTGATTGAAAGAAGAAATGGCTGCATTTCTTCTTTCTTTTGATTGGTCCTACCATAACAGTGATACTTTGTGATACTATAAGCTAAAAAAGGAGGAGTAACAGTGAGTATAACGGTCAAAGATGTGGCCAAAAAAGCTGGGGTTGCCACTTCTACGGTTTCACGCGTCGTCAACAATCATCCAAGTATTTCTGAAGATACCAAAAAGAAAGTCCGCAAAGTGATGGCCGACATGGGGTATGTGCCCAATTTAGTGGCCAGAAATCTTGGCAAACAAATTTCCAGTGCGATTGGTGTCGTTTTGCCCCCCTTAGATTCCAAAGAACGGCTAGGAAACCCCTTTTACTTAGAAACAATAGAAGCCATCAACGAAGAGGCCCGTCATCACCAAATGACAGTTGCTGTCGCCTCTGCCCGAGATTTTGATACACTATTGAAAAATGTGGAACGTATGCATCTGCAAAAACAAGTGGATGGTTTTATTCTCGTCTACTCTGATGAGAAAGACCCAATCATCAACTACTTAGTCGAAAAAGAAGTCCCTTTTACTTTGATTGGCCATCCTTACAGCAATGAAGATAAAATCGTGTTTGTCGATAATGACAACCAACTTTTAGGAAAACAAGCGACCGAACATTTGATTGCTCAAGGCCATACCCGTATCTTATTTGCCACTAACACCACCCATGAAAACCTCTATTTCGAGCGTTTTTTTGGCTACCAGAAAGCCATGATGCTAGCCAGTTTACCCTTCTATCCGGCGTTGACTTTTGAGAAAGCCGAGGATTATGTCACCTTCGAAGAAGTCATCAAGCAGACACAAGCAACGGCTATCGTGGTCATCGATGATCTTTTTGCGGTAAGGATCATTCAATTGGCTGAAATGTACGGCATCAAGGTTCCTGATGATCTTTCAGTGATCAGTTTCAACAATTCGATTTTTGCGACCTTGACCCACCCCTATTTGACGAGTATCGATATCAATGTTTTGTCTCTAGGCAAAATCGCCACCGAGCGTCTGATGGCGCAATTGAATCACGAAGACTCCAATGGCGTGCAATTGGTCGTGCCGCATAAATTGATCAAACGAGAAACGGTCTTGAACTTGCATCATGTGGATCAAGTGTGACCATTCACGTCGCTACAAAAAAACAGCCACCAAATCAGCATTTGGTGGCTGTTTTTGTATGCTCTCTTATTGATAGTCTTTGCTTTCTAAACGGAATAACGGGCTCATCGGTGTGTTTTCATGGATGCGTTTGACTGCCTCACCCATGAGTTCAGCGCATGAGATATAGTGTAATTTTTCTGGATGCCGAGCATCTTCTGTCCAACAAGAATCCGTCACACAAATACTTTCGATCAGTGAGTCATCAAGGATTTGCTTGGCCGGCGGTGAAAGCAATGCGTGAGAGGCACAGGCATAGATCTCAGTTGCTCCAGCTTCTTTCAATAGTTGGGCAGCTTTGGACAACGTTGCACCGGTATTCAGAATATCATCGACCAAAATACATTTTTTCCCTACAACATCACCAATCACGTAGCCTTCTTGTGCTTCATCTTGATCAACGATTGCAATGGCTGTATCCAGATATTCTGCCAAACTGCGGGTTCTTTGAACACCGCTGTTTTTAGGCGAAACTACGACATAATCGTCTCCTGTCATCCCTTTTTGACGGTAATAATGGGCAAATAAAGGAATCGTGAACAAATTATCCACTGGAATATCAAAAAATCCTTGTACTTGAACAGCATGGAGGTCTAACGTCAGCACCCGAGAAGCACCTGCTTCAACAAGCATGTTCGCAATCAATTTTGCTGTGATCGGTTCATGCGGGTTTGCTGTACGATCTTGCCGTGCATAAGCATAATAAGGCAAGACCACGTTGATGGTTTTGGCACTAGCACGTTTCATCGCATCGATCATGATCAATAGCTCCAAATAATGGTCATTGACTGGTTCGTTGGTCGACTGGATAATATAAATGTGATCCCCGCGAACACTTTCTTCAATATTGATCGCAATCTCGCCATCACTAAATTGTTTCACCTTCGATTTCCCTAGTTCTGTTCCGAACACTTTTGCGATTTTTTCTGCCAATGGCAGATTGCCATTCAAACTAAAAATCTTCAACGAACTATCTTTATAACTCTCGCCCATGATTGCCTCCAATGAATATGGTTATTTTTATCTATTCTAGCACAAATTTGCTGTTTTTTTAAGTCGCGGGATCAAGGTAATGTCACAGTGCCGTTCACCCAACTAGCTGGAATCACTTTCCTATAGTTTCCCCAATTGTCATGGACTTTAAAGAATCGTTCTCCTTTATCATTTTCTAAATAGGCGTAGGCAACCACCCAATGATTCCCATACGTGCTGCCCAATGGTTTCAAGATACCGATAATCACAGGTTTTCCTTGATCGATTCGCTTACAGGCACGTTGCCAGCCACCAACCATCGTTGCGCGCCCACGATAAGGCAATTGAAAATGGGCAAAGTAACGACTCAATCCATGGGCAACTTGCCAAGAGATTGTCGGCAACCCATGTGGTTGGATCACCAATCGCAAAAACGCGGTCACAGCCGTGAGATCCCGTTGATTTTTCTTGCGAAATGCTTGAGGAATGATGGACGCGTCGATGTGATCCTGATAATAAGCCAAAAAAACAGCCGCTGCATATGTCCCGCACAAATACCCCGAGGGCGTGACCCATTGCCGATACAAACGAAAGCGTTCTTCGGGGATGCCCTGCCATGTGGATTTTTCCATCTGCTTCACCTTCTTTGTTTCTATTATACCTCAAAGGATCGAACAATCTCCTATCGAATCCTTATCTAAAGAAAAACTTTTCTTTGCGTCCTTTCGATTTTTGATTCATAATAGTAGAAAGCGAGAGGAGCGAAAGACATGACAACCCTGTTAAAAGATGATTTTTATGATTATGTAAACGGCGAGTGGATGGACACTGCAGTGATTCCTGCGGATAAACCTGCAACTGGCGGGTTTCAAGATTTGGTAGATGGCATCGACACATTGATGATCGCAGAATTCGAGAACATGGCCAAAGATCCCCATGCAACACCCAAAGGCCGGATGAAAGACGCGGTCGCTTTCTACCGGTTGGCAAAGGATTTTGCAACACGCGATGCTGCTGGCGGTACAGAAGTCTTACCTATCCTAGCAAAAATTGAAGCCTTAGCTTCTTATGATGATTTAAATCAGCAATTGGACCAATTTATCTTGGATGGTATCACATTGCCTTTCCAATTCGATGTCGATTCTGACATGAAGAACGCCAAAATGAATACATTACTCGTCTATCCACCAGCAACGATTTTACCGGATAAGACGTATTACACGGACAACCCGCAAGCAGAAGAAATGCTGCAAGTCTACTTTGATATGGCAGTAAAATTACTGGTGGCTTACGGCAAAGACCAAGCAGCTGCTGAATCCCTGGTGGAACAAGCGATTACTTTTGATAAATTGATTGCGCCCCATGTACGCAGTGCGGAAGAGAGTGCAGATTACAGCAAAAATTACAACCCGCAAACATTGGATGCTTTTGCTGCACAATCTTCCCATATCGATTTCAAAACAACCTTGACTGCTTTACTTTCAGCCACACCAGAATCCCTGATCGTCACAGAACCAGCATATTTCGAAGCATTCGATCATTTGCTCTCTTTGAGCCATTTCGATTTACTGAAAGGCTGGATGATCGTCAACCAAAGTTTGACATACACGGCTTACCTGAGCGAAGAGATCCGACAATTAGGAGGCACTTACGGCCGCTATTTGTCTGGGATCGACGAAGCGATGCCCCAACAAAAAGCCGCCTACTATTTAACGATTGGTCAGTTCAGCCAAGTGGTGGGTGACTATTATGGTCGCAAATATTTTGGTGAAACAGCCAAAAATGATGTCAAACATATGGTAGAGACCATGATTGGTGTCTATCAAGACCGATTGACCAGCAATCAATGGCTTAGTCAGGATACCCGTGAAAAAGCCATCGTCAAATTAAACAATTTAGGCATTCATGTCGGCTATCCTGATCAAATCCCAGCGATCTACGATCAGCTGCATACGGATGAGACTTCTTCACTCTTACAAAATGCATTGCGCTTTGGCCGCTTATTCCGAGAAGACGGATTTAAAAAGTGGCAGCAGCCAGTTGATCGAAACGAGTGGGAAATGTCTGCCGCGACGGTCAATGCTTATTATCATCCGTTCAAAAACGTCATTGTCTTTCCGGCAGCCATTTTACAAGCACCATTTTATAGTTTAAAACAATCATCCAGTGCCAATTATGGCGGGATCGGGGCAGTCATCGCCCATGAAATTTCTCATGCCTTTGACAACAACGGTGCCAAATTTGATGAGTTTGGGAATTTGAATAATTGGTGGACTGAAGAAGATTTGGCCCATTTTGACACGTTGGCACAAGATATGATCAAAGCCTTTGACGGTGTACCATTTGCGGGCGGCACCGTGAACGGAACGTTAACCGTTTCTGAAAATATCGCTGATGCCGGCGGATTGAGTTGTGCCCTAGAGGCAGCTGAAAAAGAAGCGGACGTATCATTAGAAGACTTCTTTATCAATTGGGCAAAGATTTGGCGGACGAAAGCCAAAGAGCAGTACCAACAATTGCTGCTATCGATCGATGTCCACGGCCCAGCCAAATTAAGAGCCAATCTTCAAGTCCAAAACATCGACGCATTCTATACGACATTCGATATCAAACCAGGAGATCCTATGTACCTTGCTCCAGAAAAACGGGTCCATATCTGGTAAAAAAAATCCCTCACAGAAAATGGCAGCGGCCGTTTTCCGTGAGGGATTTTTTGGTTTATCAAACAATTATTGATTCAACGCTTTCTTTAACATAGCGATTACTGAATCAAATTGCGTATGGGCATTGACCACTTGATCGGCTTTTTGTCGGTTGCCACGGTCTTTCAAGAAGTCCATGATTTGATTCTCATCTTTGATACCAAGTTTTGCCATGAAAGCATCCAAGTCAGCAAAATCCGTATATTTTTTTAAAAAATCATTGTTCAGCAATCCTTTGATATCTAAATTACCTTTTTGATATGCTTGATATAATCCAGTCAATTCACTAAAACTAAAATTTTCTTTCAGTTGATCCATCCATCCCATGACTATTCCTCCTTCGTTATGATTTTGGCACCGAGTGTTTGTTCAAAATGGCGCAATGCCCATTCATGACCAACCGCATCGAAACTCGCGACTGCATCTGCATCAATCACCAATCGATAGCCTAAATTATATGCATCTACAGCTGTATGGAGAATGCAAATATCTGTACAAACACCCGTTAAATATATCTCCGTGATGCCGCGCTCTCGCAACCGAATATCTAAATCTGTTCCACTAAATGCCGAGTAATGGCGCTTGTCGATCCAATACACATTTTCACGATCTTTTTGCGCTTCATACAGTGGTGCCAACGATCCATACAATGCTCTGCCAGAACTGCCTGCAATATTATGTGGTGGAAACAACTGACTTTCCGGATGATAGTGATCCTCAGGGTCATGGCGGTCTATCGCAAAAACAACAAAATCCCCAGCGTCAATAAACGCTTGTGTCTGATCTACCAGCCGTTGTTCAATCGCTTGACCTGCTTGACCTGTAGTCAAACGGCCGTCATCAGCTACAAAATCAACTGTATAATCAATGGACAGCAATGCTCTCATAGAAAATCCTCCTTTTAGTCTAGCGCTGCTAGCCTCACTTTAATTGCTTAAGAAAAGCCAGCACCATTTCAGCCGAACGTTTGCCCGCATCTAAAATAAAGTCATCAAACGATTGGGTGGCTCCATGGTCTGCCGTGTCACTGATCGCCCGAACGATCAAGAAAGGGACATTGAATTGTTGCGCAGTTTGGGCGATCGCTGCCCCTTCCATTTCACAAGCCAACGCCTCAGGGAAGTGATCCAAAATAGCCGTAACTTTTTGCGGATCATTGATAAAGCTATCCCCTGTAACGATCAGCCCATTCTTCACAATATGATCAGTGGCTTCAGCTGCTTTCGTCATTTCACTGATCAAATAGCGGCTTGCTTCATAATACAAAGGCATTCCGCCAGGTAATTGGCCAAACGCATAACCAAAACCAGTGACATCAACATCAAAGTAAGCGACTTTATCTGAGATCACCAAGTCACCGACTTGCAAGCCTGACCCTATGCCGCCAGCAGACCCCGTATTGATCACCATATTGACACCGTATTGCTGAATCAGCAAGCTCGTCGTGATCGAGGCCAACACCTTGCCGATACCAGAGCGAACCACGATCACTTCATGATTGCCGATACTTCCAGAAATAAATAGCGCACCGCCTCTTTCCCATGACAATGGTGTGGCTAATTGCTCTCTAAGTGCTTTGATTTCTTCATCCATTGCACCGATAATACCGATTTTCATACATATATCCTCCTCAAAAAAATCCATACATTATACAAAGTAGCTATCATTAGGCCATATCAAACCAACTACCCCCATATGAATCTCTGCATGCTTCTCTTTTATAATAAACGCATTTATAAATAAACGCAGCAAATTACAACAGAAAGATAGCCAAGCCTACAACGATCAACAACAAACCAACGATCACGATTGCTTTCATCAAAAAGCGATTCAAATCACGGGACTTTTGATTTTCTCCGGCACGCGTTTTGGTGATATCCTTTGTTTGCTTACGTACTTTTCGATAATGGTTGTCGATTTGCTTTTCTTTTTTCTGTAATTCTTTGTTGCTTTGTTTGGCGATCAGTTTTTGATTGCGTTCATTCGCCGCCTCTTCCTCTTCTTTGCGTCGCCGCAATTCCGAACGAGTGATCAATGGTTCTTTAGGCAAGGCCCTTCCTCCGTTTCAATTCCAGCAATTCCCAATATTGCAACGCAAATAAAGTTTTGGCATCGCAAATCCTTCCATCTGCCACAGCAGCTTGCGCCTCTTCAAAAGTCAGTTCAAAGATTTCCAACACTTCATCGTCATCTTGCGGCAACGGATTTTCCACTTTCGTGATAGCCGTGGCACAATATATGTGCAGGATCTCGTTGGCAAAACCTGGCGATAAATACATAGAATAAAGATGTTCAAGGGCATCTGGACGATAACCCGTTTCTTCTTCCAGCTCGCGGGCACCTGTCAATTCAGGTGTCGACCCTTCACCAGGATCGATTTTCCCAGCAGGTATTTCTAAGATGACCCGTTCCAACGGTTTTCTGAATTGGCGCACAAACACCATTTTATTTTCTGCTGTTAAAGCGATCACCGCAACACCGCCAGGATGAAAGACCAGTTCTCGTTTACTGGTGCCGCCATTTGGCAAAGCCACATCATCAATCACAACATCGATGATTTTTCCATGGAAGATCTCCTTGCGCTGGATCGTTTTTTCTTCAAAATCTGTATATTCAAGCATTTTTCTCCACCTAACCTTTACTCGTCTTATCTAACAAACACTTTAGCATAATTTGCCAAAAATATCTTCTTAAGAAAAGACAAGAAAGCTTATGAATTTACTAAATATCAGAATATCCACCCCAAGTCTGATATTTTTATCCGCTGGAACATGCTAAAATAAAGATGTCGAACAACCAAATCAACTTGTCCAACGATTTTTTTAGGAGGAGGAAAAATGAAAAAAAACATCCGGTTGATCGCTGGTGCGATCATACTCATTATGTTGCTGCTATTTGTTAGCGCAACTGGTACTGATACATTTACAACCTTGTTGTTGTTAGCAGGTATCGTTTTAATCGTGGTCGGCCTTAGAGGCCGCAAAGTCGAAGCCAATCCCCATGTGTTGCCTTCTTTGACCAAAGAAAGAGAAGCGCACTATTTGAAAAGCGGGATGTCGACACGTGAAATCGAACTATTTCGCGACACGATGAACCAAAGCAAACAGCAAATCGACCAACTGCAAAAAAACATTGCCCGCAACAATAAACTAAAAGCGATTGACTTGCGGCATGACGCTTTACGGGCATCGAAGGCGCTCTTTAAAGAATTGGTCAAGGAACCAACTAAGCTGCCATTGGCCAATCACTTTCTTTATACCCATTTGCCAAATATGGTCGATCTAACCGACAAATTCATCGAGATCAACGAACATGAGATCAAAAGTCGTGAAACCTATGAAAAAATCGAAGAAAGCACCCAGATCATCGAACAAATGGCCTCTTTGATCGCCAAAGATTACTCGCAATTTGTTGCAGATGACCTTGATGATATGGATATTGAGTTATCCATTGCCAAACAAAGCATAAAACGCGATAATGAATAGGGATAGATCTCACGCTTACATAAGCGAATCAGATCTAAAAAAAAATCTAGCCCAGGCTAGATTTTTTTCGAAATGAACACATTTTTAGGAGGAGTTTCTATGAGTGATACACCTGATCAAATAAAACCAGTCAACGATACCCTTGACGATCTATTGAACAACCCATTTGCAACCCCTGTCGACACGTTGACAACTACACAACAAGCAGAAATCACTGCGCTGCAAGAACAACAACAAGCCCCTCGGCTAATCGACAAATTGCCGCCAGAAAGACAGGCACAAGCCCAAGAACTTGCCAACAAGATCGATGCCACTGATCAGCAAGCAGTCATCACTTATGGGGCAGCCGCACAGACGAAGCTCGGGGAATTTTCGCAATCGATGTTGAATCATGTACAAGCAGCCGATATTGGTCCTGTTGGCGATTCATTGACAGAATTGATGTATCGCTTGCAAGAAGCCAATCCCGATGAATTGCGTGCGGGTGAAGGCAATCTATTCAAGCGGATGTTTGGCAAAGTCAAACAATCAATTTTTGAGATCACAGCGAAATATCAAAAAATCGGCGCCCAAATCGATAAAATCGCCGTCAAACTAGACAAAGAAAAAGATGGTCTGCTGAAAGACAACTTAATGCTGGAGCAGCTTTATCATAAAAATAAAGACTACTTTGACGCATTAAATATCTATATCGCAGCTGGGGAATTGAAAATGCAAGAATTACAAACCACCATCATTCCTGAAGCTATGAAGAAAGCCGAACAAACCAATGATCAAATGGATGTACAGATTGCCAATGACTATACTCAGTTTTTGGACCGTTTAGACAAACGGACCCATGATTTGCGCTTGGCACGCCAAATCACGATCCAACAAGCACCACAAATTCGTTTGATCCAAAACACCAATCAGGCTTTAGCAGAGAAAATCCAAGCCTCTGTCAACACAGCCATTCCATTATGGAAAAACCAAGTCGTCATTGCATTGACCTTGTTGCGACAAAAAGATGCCGTTACAGCACAACGACAAGTATCTGAAACAACCAACGAACTGTTGAAGAAAAATTCTGAAATGCTTAAAGTCTCTGCAATCGAAACAGCCAAAGAAAACGAGCGGGGCATCGTCGATATCGAAACCTTGCAAAAAACGCAGAATGATTTGGTAGAAACCATCCAAGAAACATTACGCATCCAACGCGAAGGAAAAGAAAAACGTCGGGCTGCCGAAGTGGAATTGGGTCATTTAGAAGAAGATTTGAAAGACCGTCTGTTGGATTTGACGGGGAATAAATAAAGAATAAGCCAAAAGCAATATCAGACGTGCCCTGCACGTTATCTGATATGCGCTTTTGGCTTTTTTGTTTAATTAGAGAAAGCATCTAGATAGGGCATTCCTGTTTGGGCACCCAATTGCTGCACAGACAGTCCTGCTGCATGATTGGCAAACTGCACTGCCGCTTCCAGAGATAAGTTACGACAAATTGCTGCGGCAAAGGCGCCATTGAAGGTGTCCCCTGCCCCTGTTGTATCCAAGACTTGCTCTTTTGTTAATGACATAGCAGGAACCTTGCGCACCGCTTGGCCATCATGATAGATAGCCCCTTGCGCACCCAAAGTCACAATGAGCTGGTTCGGATACTTTTGTACCGCTTCTTCAATCGACAGCTCTGAGAATAAGGCCTTACATTCTTCCTCGTTTGGTGTAAGATAAGTGATTTGACCTATGATTTCTGAGTCAAGCTGTGTCACTGGTGCTGGATTGTATAAAACGGGGATCCCTCTCTCACAGCACCTGTCAATCAGTGCGCGATTGACCGTTTGAGGAATTTCATTTTGCAGAATAACCATTGAGAGATCTTCCCAGTCAATCAAGCGCTGTTGAATAAAAGATGCAGTTAGCTGCTGATTGGCAGCTGGCACAACAATGATCCGATTATCTCCTTCAAACAATGTAATGTGCGCTGTTCCTGAAGTTGATGCTGGGATTTTGGCGACATGATCCGTTTCGATCTGATTGTCTGCTAAGTTGTTGATCAACTGTTGACCTAATAGATCATCACCTACCGCGCCGCAAAAGGCAACTTCCACCCCTGCGCGTCTCGCAGCGACAGCTTGATTGGCCCCTTTGCCGCCAAAAAATTGTTTGAACTGCGTACCAAATACCGTCTCGCCTTGTTGCGGTATTTGCTGTGTTTCGACTACATAGTCCATAGATAGACTACCTACGACCAAAATTTTTGGCATTTTTTCTCCTCCCCAAAATCATATATATAGGTAGTTTATCATATTCCCTTAGGCTATGATAAACAGCAAAAAAAGAGTCAGCCTAAAGCTAACTCTTCTCCTCATCTTGCAACGCACTATGCCGATATCCATACACAAAATAAATCACCACACCAATCACCAAAGTAATCGCAAAAACGATCCAAGTGGTCGTTTGCAGACGAGTCATCAAAAATAGGCAACTTGCGACAGAAATCAATGGCAGCACTGGAACGAATGGCACTTTGAATTCCCCTTTCTTTGGTTCTCCCAACATGTTGCGCAGTTTGATAATACCCAGCGACATTAAAATCAAATACGACAATGCGGCAATATTGGTCAACTCAGCCAAAATATTCAATGGAAATGCGGCAGCAAAGAACAAGGCAAAGGCCCCAGCAACATAGGTCGCTTTTTTGGGCGTTTGCTGCTTTGGATCTACCTCTTGCATAAAACGCGGCAGCAATCCATCTTTGCTGATTGCATACAACAAGCGTGCCAATGAATACATCATAGCAATCGTGACTGTTAAGAGTGTCAAGATCGCACCGACGGAGATAATCGAACCGACCAATCCGTGGTTGATATAACGCATCGCAAATGCTACCGGATCACTAACACCTAATTCAGTATACGGAACGATACCTGTCAAAATCAGTGTCACCACGATATATAAAACAGTGGCGATCGCAATCGAGCCAATAATCCCCCTGGGAACATTTTTCTTGGCATCCTCGACTTCTTCAGCCGCCATTGCGACCGCGTCAAACCCTAAGAAAGCAAAAAATACCAAAGCAGCACCATTAAAGACACCTGAGAAGCCAAACGGCATAAAGGGCTGCCAGTTGCCCGGCTCGACGAAAAATACACCAAAGATGATAAATAAGGCAATGATCGCAAATTTGACCCAAACCATTGCATTATTTAATCGCAAGGCTTTCTTCGCCTCTTGGCTCACCCATAAAGTGACAAAGACGATCACCAAACCAGCAATCAAGTCAATATACGTCCCTTTACTTGGGTCATACCCCGCCGTCAGCGCCGTAGGCAAATAAATCCCGGCACTGGCCAAGAATCCTTGGACATATCCGGACCATCCTGAGGCCACCGAAGAAACAGCCAATAAGAATTCACAAATCAGAAACCAACCAGCCAACCAGGCAATGAATTCCCCAAAAACGACATACAAGTAAGAATAAGCGCCCCCCAAAACCGGAATACGAGAAGCAAATTCTGCAAAAGACAGACCTGACAACACCACCACGATCCCGGCAATCACAAAGGACAAAATCAGTGCCGGTCCTGCATACTCAGCAGATGCCGCCCCGGTCACAACAAAAATCCCCGTACCAATAATGGCGCCAATCCCCAGCATGATCAAATCTTTTAATTTCAATTCTTTCTTTAGGTTTGTCACACGTTCTGGTTGTATGACCTTTTTACGAAATAAATCCATGGTTCCTCCTGAAATTTACGTTACGCCGCTTTCATATATCCCAGCAAAACGCCACCAATGATCACCAGCAAACAGCCAATGACAACATAAAGCAATTCTTTTTTGGTTTTCTTTTCTCCTAGAATGAAAATACCGCCCAGCGTTGAAATAATGATGCCCATTTGCGACAATGAAAACCCAACTGCCAAACCGACTTGTTGTACGGTGATCAACATACACACATTCCCGACGCCCCACAACAAACCAGACAATGTATTCTTCCAAACATAGCGATCCACCGTCGTTTTGCGTAATGCGAACAAACTGGCACCAATCAGCATACCGATACTTTGAGGCAAAATAATCGCCAACGGATCGATTCCTGCCCAAGTGATAATGATCGTATAGGCACCATAACCAATCGTAGAAGAGATCAAAGCTCTGAATCCTTTAGGAAAATCGAGCATTTTGTTTTCTGTTTCTGGCGCTTTTTCTCCATCTTGTCGTGCCGTCAAATACGCCCCTATCACCAACAAGATCAAGGCACAGATGCCTAACAAGTAATCGCGGGTTTGTGTCCATTCAGCAAAAAAGACCGCCCCTGCCACAGTATTCAAAATCAACTGCATCCCTGTGGACAACGGCAAACCTACAGAAACACCTAAATGTTTCATGCCATGGAATTGGCCATTTTGACCGACAGACCAGCATAAACCTGAGAGTAAACCAATGATGATCACTTTCCCGTTAATCGTAGGCATCGTGACAAAAAACACAATCAGCGAAAAGACAAACGCACCAATCGTCATCCCTAGTGTTTGTTGATTGGCATCGCCTCCAAGTTTTCCACTGACTAAACCGATGCTGCCCCACGCGAACATAGGGATTAAAGCTACAAGTATTTCCATTTTATTCATCCTTACTATTCAGTTTTTAGTACACAAGGGTAAGTGTATCAGTGAAAACGTTTAAAGGACAAGTTATAATTTGCTGAAAACAATGTGAAAATCAGGCGTGATACTGTACCTAACCAATCCTCATTTTTCTAGCGAATTTCTTCATAATAGCTTAATAAAGGGAAAAATAAGGTCATGGTTGTGCCTTTTCCAACAGTAGACGCGGCAGTCAGTTCGATTCCTAACTCCTTGGCCAGATTTTTGGCTAAATATAGACCCAATCCTGTAGAATGGGTGTCGGTTTTACGCCCATTTTCACCTGTGAACCCTTTATCAAAAATACGGCGCAGGTCTTCTGGGGGAATACCAATACCAGTATCGATCAATCGCAAATACGTGCCTTGTGGATCTTTATCGATTTGGATCGTCAGCTGGCCATTATCAGGCGTATATTTGACCGCGTTGCTCACCAACTGGCTAAAAATAAAGGACAGCCATTTTTCATCCGTCAAGATTGGCTGATCATCTCCCACGACTTTATAATGCAAATTCTTTTGGATAAAATAGTTGGCCTGATTGCGCAATACAGGTTGAATCACTGATTTTATCGACACTTCTTGAACCAGATAGTCTTTCGAAAAACTATCTAATCGGGAAACATATAAAACTTGTTCGACGTAAGCATCGATGCGGTTGAGTTCATTCTCTAATAAGATAAATTTATCGTCAGGAATATCAAACTCCACTGCATGGAGCAATAAACGAGAAGCGGCTAGTGGCACTTTGATCTCATGGACCCATGAATCAATATACTCCTTTTGCTCTTCTTGATTGCCCACGACTTGCTGCATCAACTCTTGATGTTCGCTAATCAATTGATTGATATAGCGTTCGATCCGCTCTTCTTCGACAGAGCGCGCCCCTTGCAGATAATTTTGCAATAAATTTTCGCCAGATCGCGGCGTGAGTTTTTGCCAAAAACGACGCTTTGCCAAAAAACTGACCGCCAAAAAAAAGACCAGCAGGACACATTGCATCAAAAACAGGTAGCCAACAGTTCCCCAGTCTAATGGTGAGTGGGGGATTAACCAAAAGACCAACACAGTCAAAACAAATAGAATCAACCAAGCAGCCAGCAGCAGCCAACGATCTTTGAGAAAGCCAAGCAGCGTTTTTAGATGGTTCATGGCACAATATACCCTTGACCCACTTTGGTTTCAATATAACCTGCAGTCCCTGTTTGTTCGATCTTCCGACGCAATCGGTTGATATTGACGGTCAAGGTATTGTCATCCACAAACCGCTCATCATCCCACAATGCCCGCAGGAGTTTTTCACGACTTAAAATCTTGCCATGATTCTTCATTAAAATATAGAGCAAGCGATACTCGTTTTTGCTCAAATCGATCGTTTCATCATTGATCGACATACTGCTATTGTCAATATTCAACGTCAATCCGTTATGGACCAATGTTTCATTGCTGCTCTCAACATAATTATACGAACGACGCAGCAATGCGTTGATTTTTGCGATCAAAACATCGATCTCAAAGGGCTTAGTCACAAAATCATCGGCGCCCATATTCATCGCCATGATCATATCCATATTGGTATTGCGGCTAGAAATAAAAATGATGGGTACCTTCGATGTTTCTCGAATTTTTTGGCACCAATAATACCCATCAAACACCGGTAAATTGATATCCAAAAGGATCAATTGGGGATTTTCTGCTTCAAAATCGGCGCCTACTTGATGAAAATCTGTCGTGCCAATCGTATCAAATTGCCATTTTTCCAATTCCTCCATGATCAATTGACGAATGACAACTTCATCTTCTACTACCATGATTTTAGCCATAAATATGCATGCCTCACTTTTTTCGAAAATACTTTCCTTAACTGTATCAAAAAATATACCTGAAAGCGAACAATAATCGCTCATTTAACCAATAATAAAAGACCCGCCATCCATATGGCGGATCTTTCCGGTTCTCTCTTCCCTGTTGTGTGCGTTACTCAATGATTTCTACAGTATCGATCAGCAATTTTCCAACGAATAATAAAATACCGTCTAAAAACAGCACACTCATATTGATTCCTAACAACATTGAGAGTTTTTCTATGACATCGATATGGGGCCGCTGCTTCAAATAGCGTATCAAAAAGAAATTTGTTCCGTAAGTCACCAACATGATCAAACCCATTAACATCACCATTTTTTTCCCTGCATTTCTATGACGTATTTTATTCTGACAAAAACGACCGTAATTGACTTTGATCAATCGCTGGATACTGATTGAAGAAGTCTCCGACTTTCTGGGCAATGGCCGGCAAATACCCTGCAACATCATTTTCGATCTGCAACACGAGTAACGGCTCGTGCAAACTCATCCGTAACAAAAACCAGCCCTTGCCATATGGTTTGGCTACTTTGACACGTATGCCTTCTTCGTTTTCAGGATCAATGACCCAACCTTCTTGATTGAATGCGCCAAAATCAGCGATCACTTGACGACCATACCGCTGATATTCTGGCGTATTGATCTTAAAGCGCAACTCCTGGGTCTCCAACGGCTGTTTCAGTGTCGCGATCAAATCCTCCAGCGAGGTGCCTTGTGCTTGGAGTTCCGGCAAAATCATAAGGATCTTCGCAATCACATATGCACCGTCATCTAGAAAATAATTTTCTTTAAAGGCCGCATGACCGCTAGTTTCAATCGCTAACTGGGCATCTTCTCCTGCATTGTTCAAGGCAATGGCTTTATTGATCACATTGCGGTAACCGGAAATATACCGCACTTGTTGCCCGCCTAACGATTCAATAAATCGTTTCAAATGATCTGAAGTAGGGGAATTGGTCACGATCTTTGTACTAGGATGCTCAGCCAACACGATTTTACTTAACACCGCAATCATATTGTTGCGATTCAACGGGGCACCACTTTTAGTGACTACTGCCGAGCGATCAACATCGGTATCAAAAATGATTCCAAGATCTGCTTGCTCTCTCAATACAGCATCAGTGATGCTTTTCATCGCTTCTTGATTGTCCGGATTCGGGATATGGTTTGGAAAATGCCCATCCGGTTCTAAAAATTGTGAGCCATTGGTATCTGCGCCTAATGGAAGCAACACTTTTTCGGCAAAAAAGCCGCCTGCTCCATTTCCTGCGTCAACGATGATTTTCAAACCTGATAACGGATGCGCCTCAGTTGTCCCCATCCCCTGACGGATCTTAGTCACTAGATCCTCTGCGTAAGGTGTGATCAAATCTTTTTGCTGATAGGTGCCTAGCTCATCCTTAGGTTGTGGTTGGCTATGGCTTAAGATGTACTGGATATCGGCTTTTTCTGCACCGCCTTCACGGCTGAATACTTTAATGCCATTAAAATAATAGGGTAAATGACTAGCCGTCAGCATCACCCCGGCATCACAAGCAAAATCTGGAAATTTGGTACTCATAAACATCGCAGGCGTCGTTGCCAGTCCGCAATCGATCACATCAATGCCTTCAGCTTGCAGCTGGGTCATCAATACCTGTTGCAGGGCCTCTCCGCTTAAGCGGCTATCTCTGCCCACTGCCACCCGAAACGGACCTGTGCCCTTACTGGCTAACCAGTGATGCAATCCTGATGCCACTGCTGCCACTGCTTCTTCTGTCAATGTCACTTCTTCATCAGCAGTTGCTATCGCAATCCCCCGAATATCAGAACCATTCTGTAAATCCATAAATGTCATCTTCGCCACCCCTTCTTGTAACCGGAATCATCTTCATTATACCAGACAGTTGCTGAAATGGGTGGGCTTTTTAGTATTTTTTACCTTAAATCAGTTGATGTTACATCTTATAAGCGATTCCTTCTAGTGTCAATAAGCGTTGTTTGGTCGGTAAGCCGCCGCGATAGCCCGTCAACCGCCCATTTTTTCCTAATACACGATGACAAGGGACCAGAATCATTAATGGGTTTCTGCCAACAGCATTGGCTACTGCCCGCGTTGCTTCTGGTCGCCCGATTTTTTGCGCCAACCCACTGTAACTGATCGTTTGCCCATAAGGAATCTCAGTCAATGCTTGCCAGACTGCCTGTTGAAATGGTGTACCAACAAAGTCAAAGGGAAGGTCAAAGGCGATTGCCTCTCCAGCAAAGTATCGTTGGAGCTGCAGCTCGATTTTGCTATTGATTTCATTGCCCTCGTGGAGCACTGCCTGTGGAAAAAACTTGACCCATTCCTCATGTGCTGCTTCCTTTCCAAAATAGACATAGCCTTTTTCTGTTCGAACAGCTTCATACGTTTCTTCGTTGATGTGGATTATTTGTCGTGTGAAAGTCATACAGCACCTCTTCTTGTTTGCTTGAGAACCCAGTTGATCTATAGTGCCCACAATCAAAGCTCTTTTCTCTAGTATACACAAACCAAACGATACGGTACAAAAAAACAGCGGCTTTTCTCGCCGCTGTTTTTGCTTAATCTAATTCGATTTTACCAGTATACAATTGGTAGTAGGTACCTTTTTCGGCTAGTAGTGTATCGTGGGTCCCGCGTTCAATGATGCGTCCATGGTCCATCACCATGATGACATCAGAATTCTGGATCGTTGATAAGCGATGCGCGATGACAAAGACAGTGCGTCCAGTCATTAAGCGATCCATCCCTGTTTGCACGATGCGCTCTGTTCGCGTATCGATACTTGAAGTTGCTTCATCTAAGATCATCACCGGCGGATCGGCAATCGCTGCTCTGGCAATCGCCAGTAATTGGCGTTGCCCTTGGGACAAGCCATCTCCATCCCCTGTGATCACCGTATCATATTTTTGCGGCAAATGATTGATAAACATATCAGCGTTCGCCAACTGGGCCGCTGCTAATACTTCGTCATCTGTTGCATCTAGTTTACCAAAGCGGATATTTTCTCTGATCGTCCCGGTAAACAAGTGGGTATCTTGCAAAACGATCCCTAATGAACGGCGCAATGATTCAAGTTGGATTTTTTCGATATTGATTCCGTCATAGCGGATTTTTCCTTCTTGGATCGTGTAAAACCGATTGATCAAATTTGTGATCGTCGTCTTGCCAGCGCCGGTCGCACCAACAAAGGCCACTTTTTGACCCGGTTCCGCAAACAAATTGATATCTTGTAAGACCATTTTGTTATCGACATAACCAAAGTCAACTTCTTCAAAGCGCACATCACCAGTGACTTCTGTATAAGTGATCGTGCCATCTTCATGGGGATGTTTCCACGCCCATGTCCCAGTGCGTTCTTGGGTTTCTACCAGTTGCCCTTGTGACCACTTGGCATTGACCAATGTCACATAGCCTGTATCCACTTCAGGCGTTTCATCTAAGAGATTAAAGATCCGCTCGGCACCTGCCAATGACATGATTACAAAATTGATTTGTTGTGACACTTGACTGATTGGGCCATTCAATGAGCGGCTTAATTGCAGAAAAGAAGCAATCATCCCTACTGTCAATCCAGATACGCCATTGATTGCAAACAGCCCGCCGATAATGGCGATCAGCACATATTGAATGTTCAAAAGATTCATCATGATCGGCATCAACGTATTGGCATTGACATTGGCTTTGGTCGCACTTTCTTGCAGTTGATCATTGAGAGCATCAAATTCAGCCATCACAACTTTTTCATGGTTAAAGATTTTCACGACTTTTTGACCATGCATCATTTCTTCAATGTAGCCATTGACTGCACCTAAATCTCGTTGTTGGGCACCAAAGAAACGCCCACTTTTTCGTGAAACCAAGCGGATCACGTTCAACATTAAGACAATAGAAAGCAAGACGAAGAGTGTCAACGGCAAGCTGATTGAGAACATCGCAATAAACACGGAACAAAATGTTACTGCTGCCATCATCAAATTAGGAATACTTTGCGAGATCATTTGACGGAGTGTGTCTGTATCATTGGTGAAGTGACTCATGATATCGCCATCCGAGCGTGCGTCAAAGTAACCGACTGGCAATGATTGCATATGGGTGAACATTTGATCACGAATCTTTTTTTGCGTCCCTTCACTGATTTTGACCATCATAAAGTTATAGACCAACCCAGCCAAGATCCCGATCAAATAGATGATCCCCATCTGAATGATTGCTTGCAGCAAACTGCTGAAATTAGGATTACTTTGTCCCAATAATGGTGCGATATGATCATCGATCACCACTTGCAAGAAGAGCGAACCGCGCACATTGGCAAACGCACTTAATAAAATCATACACATCACGATCAGCAATTGGCCTTTGTAATCCCCAAACATGGTTTTTAACAACCGTTTCATCGTTCCTACTGGATTTGCTGCTTGTCTATTCTTCACCTTCACCAAATCCTTTCTGTTGGGAATGATACACTTCTTGATAAATCGTATTGTTGGCTAGTAATTCATCATGCGTGCCAATTCCATTGATTTTACCATCATCCATGACGATGATCCGATCGGCATCCTCAATCGAATTGATTCGCTGCGAGATGATGATCGTTGTCGTCCCTGGAATCTCCCGTTTCAATCCTTCGCGAATACTGCGGTCTGTCTTTGTATCGACAGCACTCGTAGAATCGTCTAAGATCAGGATCTTGGGCTTTTTCAACAAGGCACGGGCAATCGTCAGCCGTTGTTTTTGACCACCAGAAACATTGTTTCCGCCTTGAGAGATCATGGTCTCATATTTATCCGGAAATTCTTGGATAAATGGGTCCGCTTGGGCTATCGTTGCTACGCGACGAATTTCTTCATCAGAGGCATTTTCGTTGCCCCAACGCAAATTGTCATTGATCGTTCCGCTGAAAAGCACATTATTTTGCAGCACCATGCTGACTTGATCTCTTAAAACGGCCAAATCATAGTCACGGACATCATGACCGCCGACTTTGACATGACCTTCGATCACATCATAGAGCCGGGGAATCAACTGAACAAGGGACGATTTCCCACTCCCTGTTCCACCAATGATCCCAATGACTTCTCCTGAAGCAATCTCAAGATTGGCTTGCTCCAAGGCCAATTTGTCTTTGTCATTCGCATAACTGAAACAAACATTTTCAAACACGATAGACCCATCTCTGATCGTTGTTAGCGGCTCAGCGTTATTTTTTAAATCACTTTCTTCATCCAGTACTTCTACCACGCGCTCCGCAGAGGTTCTAGCAATCAAGATTTGAACAAATGCCATCGACATCATCATCAAACTCATCAAAATTTGCATCGTATAGTTGAACATACTGACCAATTCACCAGTTGTCAGACTACTTTGCTCTACGATCAGCTGAGCACCAAACCAAGACAGCAGCAACATGCATGTATAGACTGAAAATTGCATCAATGGCATGTTGAAGGAAACGATTCGTTGCGCCAGTGTGAAGTTGCGGTAAACATCCTCTGAGACTTTGTCAAAAATCTCTTCCTGCTGTTCTTCTCGGACATAAGATTTAACGACCCGCACACCTTGCAGATTTTCCTGCACCACATTATTCAACTTGTCATAGATCCGAAAGACTTTCAAAAACAACGGGTGTGCAAATTTGATCACCAACGCTAAACCAATCGCCAAAATCGGCAGCACGACCAGATAGATCGTCATCAGTTCTGGACTAATCGTACTAACCATTACCAAAGAAAATATCAACACTAACGGACTGCGTACAAGAATGCGGATAATCATTTGATAAGCATTTTGAACGTTGGTGACATCTGTTGTCATCCGCGTGATCAAACTAGCCGAAGAAAAGCGATCAATATTTGAAAAAGAAAAATCTTGGATCCGTGTAAATAAGTTATGTCTTAAATTACGAGCGAACCCAGCGGAAGCGATCGCCGCTGTTCGTCCACCCAAAGTGCCTAGCAGCAACGCCAATAAAGACAATAAAAAAAGCAAGCCACCATCTCGCAGAATTACGCTGGCGTCTCCTTTTTCGATCCCTTGGTCAATCATCATCGCCATGATCAAGGGCATGATCACATCTAATGCCACTTCTCCCGCTACATATACGGGGGTCATCAGACTGTCTTTTTTGTAGCTGCCCACATTTGCGAGCAATTTTTTTATCATTATTTTCTTCCCTTTCTGTAAATGGCATCAAACACCGATTTTATTGTTACATCAAGTTTACTGTATCACTTCTCCGAATACAAGCTTCTGGTTTGCTCTTTTTTTGAGAATATTTTCTCAAAAATCTGCCTACCTTTGTAAGAAGAGACAACGGTCTTTAAAAGCGACTGCCTGAGCCGTTTTTAAAGACCGTTGCTTCATTTATTTGCTTATAGCTTTCGTTTACTCCCCAGAATCGACAGTGTCTGTTTCTTCAACAGGTGCATCCGCTGGCGTTTCTTCCGGCACAGTGGTGGCTGCTCCTTGCAGATTGCCGCGACTGATCCCAATCGTGATCCATGTTTCTAAAGGAATGAATTCGCCATAGCGGCTCATTTCCACGACCGTTCCTTTCGGTTCTTCAGAATCAACATAGTAAATATCATAGTAAATATACGCGCCTTTTGATTTATATTCATCAAAGAACAACTTCGGCAGATCGCCTTCTGTTGCTTGAAAACGTATATCTTTCAGATACGGTTGTCCTAGTGAATAAACGACCTGCACTGTCGGCAGATTATCGCCTTCGCCATATTCTTTGCCTGCTTCGACCGATTGACTGATGAAACTGCCATACGAAACGTTGGTGGCATAGATCGTTGAGACTTGAACGGGGATCTTAGATTCTAATCCTTGGGCTTCTTCGATCGTATATTGAGAGAAGTCTGGCACTGTCATGGCTTCCCCTTTGGATACTTTCACAAGGAAGGTGTCTTTTTTCGCTAGCTTACTGCCTTTGACCGGTTCCTGTGACACCACTAGATCCACCGCGACATTATCAGAAAATACCGCTTCTTCTTTGTAGGTCAACTCGTTCTTTTTGGCCCATTCTGCCGCTTCGGCTTTCGTTTTGCCCGTAAAATCGGTGACTTCGATATTTTTCTCGAAGACTTCTTTGCCTTTAGAATAATAGACGCTTAAGCGATCTTTCCGGCGATAGGCTGTCAAATCCAATTCTTTATTGTTGGCTTCCTGCTTGATAAAAGCATCGGCTTTAACGGTATCATCAAATTGTTCGATCAAGGAAATATTCTCCGCTTTGTTGTCCTCGATCCATTGTTTGGCTGCCGCCGTTTCCATCTCAGCAAAATCAGGCAATGTCAAGTGTTCTTCTGGATCTGGACCAAGACTAGCTGTTACTGTCAAAGTCGCCCCTTTTTTGATTTTTTTGTCTGCAGCTACATCTTGATCAATGATTTGATTGGTATCCAGCGCAAAATCATAGACTTGCTCGACCTTAAGGGTCACCCCTTCTTCATTGCCCCAAGTGCGTGCATCCGAAAGATTGCTTGCTTTAAAGTCAGGGACTGTGACATGGGTCATTTGATAATACACGATACCAATCACCACCGCTAGCAGGAGGGAAAGAGCCGCTATGATAAAGATCTTTTTTCGTTTTCGCTTTTTGTACGTTGGGTCAAACTCTGTTTCTTCCTGACCAAAACGGCTCACGGATTGCTTATTGCTGGCTTGTTCCTCGTCCTTGGCCTCACGACGACCATTAGACTTGCTACCTCTCCGACTTCCTGTGGTCTCTGGATCATTTGCAGGCACAGGCATTTCTTCCTGCGCAGGTGCTTGCGTTTGTGTTTCTGGTTTGTCTTGAGGCGTCGGTTCTTGCTTTTTGCCATCATACTTATCTGGACTGAAATTGGATAAAAAATCACTCATGACTGCTTAACACACCTTTACGAAGATACAAGACTTCATCGGCTTGCTGGGCAATCTCATTGGCATGGGTCACGACGATCACACACTTGTTATGAACATGGGCCAAATCTTTGAAGATATCAATGATTTCCTGTTCCATGGCCTCATCCAAGTTTCCTGTTGGCTCATCTGCCAAAATAATGTCCACATTGGTGGCTAACGCGCGGGCGATGGCGACACGCTGCTGTTCCCCACCAGAGAGTTGATTGACTAGCCGGTTGGCTTTTTCTTTCGTGATGCCAATATAATCCAATAAATTATAGGCAACTTCTTGTTGATTGTCTGGCAACTTGTTTTTGGTGATCGACATCGGTACCAGTACATTTTCGACAGCACTTAAATATGGAATCAAATTGTAACTTTGGAAGATGATACTGATATCGTCCCGACGGTAATTTTCATGACCGATTTTTTCGATGTCGGTGCCTTCAAACAAGATTTCACCCGTTTTCGGGCTGTCTAAAGCACTGATCAAAGAAAGAAAGGTGGTTTTCCCAGAACCAGATTGACCTAAAATTGCGTAAAATCTGCCTTTTTCAAAGGCAACAGAGGTTTCTTTCAGGATGTAGCGGCGTTGATCCCCGTCTTGGTAATAATAATCGACTGCTTTGGTTTCTAGTAATGTCATGGTGTTTTTCCTCCTACATCATGATTTTCTTCGGATTTAAGCGCAAGATATAAAGCAATGGCAAGACTGCTGATAACAAGACTGTGCCTAGCCCCAGCAATAAGTAAGTGATGATATACCCAACAGAGAAATTGACCTGATAGGCATCCTTCACATCATTCAAATTGAGATCGACAGACATCAAACTACCGTAATAAACCATCCCATTGTCCACTTGCGGCGACATAAAGTCACTTTGCATCAAGGTATTAGATACTGCGCCGCCTAAAAGATTCCCGGTCACTAACGATACCAATAGCGCCGTCGCACTAACAAGTAATACTTCGATCACGATTTGGCCGATCACCTTTCCTCGGCTCTCCCCTAGAGAAAGATAGATGCCCAACTCTTGCTTGCGATCGCGCAAGAACAGCAGCACCACCAATGAAATGATGAACATGGCCGCAATCGATGCGATGATGACGATATAATTAGCGATCACACCCAAACGATTAAAGCCGCCGGCAATCTCGTCATATTGATCCGTATTGGTAACGACCTTATAATAATCAGGCAGCAAGGCATCTGCTTCTTGCCTAAAGGCATCCACATCATCAATAGAATTTAAGACAAACATTGGGGTATAGTATTGCTGATCATCCCCATCTTCACTTGATTCTCCCCATAGTTTTTCCATTTGGACCTTGTTAAATTCTTTCACAAAATTATTACTTGCGTAAAAGGTATTGATCTGATCCATCAGCATCCACGCTTGGTTGCTTTGTTGTGCGCTATCTGATTGATCTGATTGGCCACTATCATCTTTTTTAACGACTGAGAAGATACCCGCGATCGTCACCGGATAGTCGAAAGTCACGACGGTACTACCACTATCCTCTGTTTCCTCATCTTCTTCGGCTTCTGAACTATCCATATACACTTCGCTGCGAATATCCCAGACGAGTTGATCACCGACGGACAAATTATTGGCTTCTGCTACTTCTTTACTGACTAAGACAGCATTGGTTGACTCATTGATGTCTTTATCAGTAAAGCCTTCTCCTTCAACCAGCTTGATCAAACCTTCACGCATATCCAATGGCTCGGTCAAATTCCCACCTTTTAAGGAGAAATAGTTGCCGCCCATACCCATTGAACCGTCTTCTGGCGTATAGACTTTTAATTTATTCGTTTCAAAACCACTCGTATTTGAATAGTCATAATACTTGATATAACTCAATTCTCCAATCTGTTCATAGACATCTACACTAGGAGTCTTTGGATAAAAATCTTCACTATATCTTTCTTCGTCTGACATATCCGCCGTTTCTTTTTCAAAACGTTCATAATCCATTTCGACCGTCGCCACATTGCCCATTTTCTTTTTGGTTTCTCTTTCAACGTTGGCTGTTGATTGCTGGATTGCTACTGCGCCTGCAATGACATTTCCCAATACAAATACAACTAAAAATAAAATAAATGATTTCCCTTTCCTGCGAGTGATACTTTTTAATGCGCGCTGCCAAAAATTCATTGTCATTTCCTCCAGTGACATTATTTTTTAACAATTATTCCATACTTCGCCAGTAAGAACAATCTGAATAAATGGAGGTTATTTGTACTATTTTTTTAAGATAACAGAACAAAAATTGTAATCACCATCTAAAAAGGGACTTAATCTGCGTTATATAACATTAGGGGGTGAATGGATTTTTCTAACAGTTTTGTAAGATAGCGTTTCAATCGTTGGTATCCTGGTTTTTCATCAAAAAAGTACCTACTCGTTTTGAACGAATAGGTACTTTGTCGCATTATTTTTCTTTGGTATCAATGATGATCGTTACAGGTCCGTCATTGATCAGAGACACTTGCATGTCGGCGCCAAATCGACCCGTTGCTACAGTTACACCTGACTCTTTCAGACCTTGATTGAAGGCCTCGTACAAAGGAATTGCAAGCGCAGGAGGGGCAGCTTTGATAAAGCTGGGGCGATTGCCTTTTTTCGTATCACCATACAATGTAAATTGGGAAACACTCAAAATTGCACCGTTGATGGCAGCCAGGGAACGATTCATCTTGCCTGCCTCATCTTCAAAAACGCGCAACTGCGTGATTTTGCGAATCAGATAATCCACATCCTCCTGTTGATCGTCATGGGTAATGCCCAATAATATCATCAATCCTTGCTCGATCTCACCAACAACGGTCCCTTCGATGGCCACACTGGCTTGACGAACCCGCTGAATGACTGCTTTCATCTTGCCATCATCCTTTCGTTCGTCTCACACTGTAAACATCGGGAATTTGTTTGATTTTATCCACGATCGATCGCAGATGGGTCAAATTTTGGATCGAGACAGTGATGCGGATCGTAGCCATTTTGTCTTTGTTGGTCTTCGCTTCTACGCTGACCAAACGCTTACTAACGGTGTTGACCGTTTGCAAGACATCATTGAGCAGACCGGATCGGTCATAGCCATAGATCTCAAGATCGGCATTATATTCCTTGTTGTTATCTGAAGCATCTTCCCATTCGACATCGATCAATCGATTGGCCGCCTCTTTGTTTTGGACATTCGGACAATCGCTGCGGTGAATGGAGATTCCCCGGCCTTTCGTGATATAGCCGACAATCTCATCTCCCGGAACTGGATTACAACAACGGGAAATCCGGATCAACAAGTTGTCGACACCTTCGATAACGATCCCGCCTTCATGACGAACCTTCATTTTCTCCGGTTCTTTTTTGGCTGGCTGATTGATCATATCTTGTACTTGTTGTTTTTGTTTTTCGATTTGTCTTTCTCGCCGTTCTTCTTCCGTCAGCCGGTTAGCTAATGTTGTCGGACTGACTTCACCAAAGCCAACCGAGGCAAACAAGTCGTCTTCAGTGTGGTAATTGAATCGCTCACAGGCTTCCGCCATCTTGGCTTTTGATAAAAATTCTTTTGGCACAAAGCCCATATCTTGCAAGGTACGAACGACTGCTTCATGACCTTTGATGATGTTTTCTTCACGATCTTGGTCTTTGAAGAAACGCTTGATTTTATTTTTGGCTTTACTTGTTGCCACCAATTTGATCCAGTCTTTACTTGGACCAAAAGAGTTCGGCGAGGTCAAAATTTCGATGATGTCGCCATTTTTCAGTTTGTAGTCAAGTTGAACCATTTTACCATTGATTTTGGCACCGGTGGTTTTGTTGCCGATATCGGTATGGATACTATAGGCAAAGTCTAACGGGCTTGAGCCTTGCGGCAGTTCTGTGACATCGCCTTTTGGTGTAAAAACGTAGACTTTGTCGCTGAAAATATCCCCTTTGACACCTTCCATGAATTCAGATGCATCATACGACTCGTCTTGCAAATCCAAAATTTCTTGGAACCAGCCGACTTGCTGGGTCATTTTATCCGGTTTGACTTTCTCAGTCTTGCCTTCTTTATAGGCCCAATGGGCAGCTACCCCAAATTCAGCAATTTCATGCATTTCATGGGTCCGGATTTGGATCTCTACTGGATTGCCTTTAGGGCCAATCACCGTTGTATGCAAAGATTGATACATATTGGCTTTGGGCATCGCAATGTAGTCTTTGAAGCGGCCCGGCATCGGTTTCCACTTGGTATGGATCGTCCCTAAGACGGCATAACAATCTTTGATTGAATCCACTACGACCCGGATCGCCAGCAGATCATAGATCTCATTGAATTGTTTCTTTTGATCTTTCATTTTGCGGTAAATCGAATAAATATGTTTTGGCCGGCCATAGATTTCTGCAAAAATATCAAGTTCTTCTGTTGCCACCCGAATCTCTTCTACGGTTTCTGACACGTATGCTTCTCGTTCTTCCCGCTTGGTTTGCATCAAATGAACGATTCGGTAGTACTGTTGCGGATTGAGGTAACGCAATGAAATATCTTCCAGTTCCCATTTGATTCGGCTGATCCCTAAGCGGTGTGCCAGCGGCGCATATATTTCCATGGTTTCTTGGGCGATTCGACGCTGCTTGTCTTCACGCAAATGTTTCAACGTACGCATATTATGTAAACGGTCTGCTAATTTGACCATAATGACCCGTAGATCTTGCGCCATAGCAATCAACATTTTTCGGTGATTTTCTGCCAGTTGTTCTTCATGAGATTTATATTTGATTTTGCCTAATTTCGTGACGCCGTCTACCAGCATGGTCACATCGGCACCAAAATTTTCTTTTAAATCGGCTAATGTGATGTCAGTGTCTTCAACGACATCGTGCAAAAACCCCGTCGCGATCGTATGGGGATCCATTTGCAATTCAGCAAGAATACCCGCAACTTGGATTGGATGGATGATATATGGTTCGCCAGATTTGCGAAATTGTTCTTTATGGGCCTCTGTCGCATAATCTAACGCTTTTTGGACAAATGCCACATGCTCATCGCTCATATAGTACGATACTAACTTAATCACGTTTGGGCCGGTCAAAATGACTTCTTTCGCCATGATTGTCGCCTCCTTCTTCTTGTCTTCAAAAATTAGACAGCAGTCCCGCAAAAGAGGTTGCCGAAGCAAACTCTTTCAAGCATGGACTCCTGTCTAAACCACTCTTACTCATAATCACTGACATTATACAAATTTTTTCATTATTTTTCAATCACTGGTACTCGCTAGCCAACGTCACACTTATGCGAAGAACGCATCATAGGCAGTGAATGGAATGCTGACTTTTGATGCCCCTGCTGCGGCCAACTGATCATAAGCTGCCCCATCAATAGCTTCTGGATTACTTTGGATCATCAGTTGATCACCGCCGTCTAAAGCAAAAAGTGTCACATCATGGATCGCATCCGCTAGCGGGGTTTCTTGCCCTAACACAACACTAGGCCAGTTTTGGGCTTTCAGCTGTTGGGCTACTTGGATTTTGGTCAATTCATTCATGCTCTCCGTTTGTAAAGCCAAACGGATCTCGCCGCCGGTCAACGTCAATGAGCGGATCGTTTCGATCAGTTCTTCAAAGCCGCGGCTATTATGCAGCAACAAAGATGCCGGGAGCCATACTTCAAGAAAGTCTGCGCCATCCATAAATGCACGGCCAATCTCAAACGCCACTTTTGCCGTCGTTCCTTGTGCCAACGGATAGTCGATGACTCCGCCAATCTGTATATCAGAGGTTTGGGCCAACTGTTTGGCACGACGGATCGTTGCTGGAAGAACGACGATTTCTTTGACCGTCGTCTGTTGGCAATCCATCAATACATCTTTTAAATACCAATCTGTCAAATCAGCGGCTAATAAACGAACACTGACATTTCTTTGCTGTGCTTCCATTCTCTCACTTCCTTGTCAATTCCAATTGTACACTGACAGCACTTAAAAAATATAAAGGCGCTGTTTCTGTGCGCAAGATCCTGGGACCCAGCCCGCATACTACGCCGTGATGACTTTCAGCCATTTGGATTTCCTCAGGGGTCAAACCACCTTCTGGACCAAAAATCGCCAATAGTTTACTACCGGGTTTCACATCCGCCAATAGTTGTAACAGCATAGCTGTTTCGCCTTGCTTGGCTGACTCTTCGTACGCCACCACGATGTAATCATATGCTGAAAGTTGCGCCCAGAACATCGTTTCGCTGCTAAGCAGCGTTACAGAAGGTGCTACTTGCCGTTGCGATTGCTCTGCGGCCTCTTGGGCGATTTTGTACAGCCGTTGTTGTTTTTTTTGCAGCTTCTTATCATCCCACTTGACGACAGATGTTTGGGCTGGAAAACCAATAAAAGCAGCGGCGCCAAGTTCAGTGCCTTTTTGAACGATCAACTCTAGTTTGTCGCCTTTGGGATATCCGCTGGCGATGGTCACATGGATGGGCAATTCCTTGTTTTGCTGTTCTTTTTCGATTTCTGTCAGATAGACAGATGTTTCATCGATACGACTGATAGCGGCAATGATGGCCAATTGGTCACTAAATACTAACCCAACTTGACTGCCGCACGTCATGCGCATGACGCGGATCATATGATGAAATGGTTCACCGCTTAGCACATACTCTGCCTGTGTTTGATACGGCTGATCTATAAAATATCGTTGCATATCATTCTTCCTCAGCTTTTTTGAATGCGATCGCTACCCAGTCTTTTTGGGTAAATACTTGGTCGATCTCAAATCCTTGGGCTTGCATCGCTTCTACAACAAGTTGTTTTTTGGCTTCAATGATCCCCGAAACGATCAACGTGCCTTCTGGTTTCAATAAACGCCACGCATCTGGAATCATCAACAAAATAATATCGGCTAAGATATTGGCGACAATAATATCCGCTGCTTCTTCTACACCCGTTAATAAATTATTGGCTTGCACATGTACATCATGGGCAATCGGATTCAACTGCATGTTTTCTTCTGCCGAACGGACAGCCACTTCATCTAAATCATAGGCATACACAGTTTGTGCCCCTAAATGTTTACTGGCAATACTTAAAACACCTGAACCAGTCCCAACATCTAATACCGTTTCTCCGCCGCGCACATAGACTTCCAATGCTTGCAATGTCAAGCGGGTCGTTGGGTGTGTGCCTGTCCCAAAGGCCATGCCGGGATCTAACGTAATGATCTTTTCATCTGCTTGCTTGGCTTGGTATTTTTCCCAACTTGGGACGATCGTCAAATAGCGGGAGATCCGCACAGGGTGATAATATTTTTTCCAAGCAGTCGCCCAAGCCTCTTCAACCACTTCATTGGTAGAGATCTCATTTTTGCCTACCGCTAAGCCATACTCAGGCAAACGATCAATGGCGCCTTTAATGATCGGCAGTACTTCCGGTAAAAAAATCGTTTCTGGAAAATAGGCTGTGACTTGGGCGCCTTCAGACAAAGTCGTATAGGTTTCTTTGTCTAATATTTCCCCGTAGGCATCACTTTTGAAATTTTCGACATCTAACACATCTTCGATCGCTACACCGCTGGCCCCTTGTTCCATCAAAATATTGGCTACAGCTTCAACTGATTCACTCGCGGTGGCAACAGTTACTTCATTCCATTTCATGATTTCGCTCCTTAATAACTTGGATAAGGGATCATTGTATCCCCATCTTTTGTTTGGTATTTTGCGACTTTTTCAAGCCATGCTTGTTCGTCAAATCTCAACTCGAATACAGCATCTTCCGCATCGTCATTTAGGAAATCCAACAAGTCGCTTTCTCCTTCACTCAATATCTCTTTCATATAATCGACCAAACCATCCAATACCGCTTTTCGCGATCCTTTTTTCCCTTCGTAAGGAATCACTGCCAAAAAGTCCGCTTCATTGAAACTAGATTTCTGCGGATCATATAATAAGATGCCATCTTCAAATTCAATGATGTCTTCTTCAGAGGCCACACCATCAGCATCATCGATTTTTTGGTGGGCTGGATTTTCTGCAAATAAACGCAGGACAAGTTCAATCGTATGATTCTTGGCATCCCAGTCGATAGCCACATCATATTCCGTGATCTGTTTGGTCAAACGTTGGTCTAAATACGTTAAAATCGTTTCTTTCGCCATGTTTTTTTCCTTCTTTCTTATAACCAGCCATGATCCGGTTGGATCGCTGATTTTCTGATATTTGTCACATAAGGATTGCCCGCTGCGATAAAACGCAAGGGCTTGTCCGTCCATTCTCCTTTGTTGGGAATGCCAATTCGCGGTAAGGCCATGATCGTTCTTGGCAGCCGTTTCTTTTGCGGCTCTAAATGGAGTGGGCTGGTGATGATCGATGCACCATATAGTTCTGGCCCAATGTTCATCGCCTGGACTAGTTTTCCTGGTCCATTGGTCAATGCGGGTCCTTTTGTCTGACGATTGTTGTGCATCTCTTCAATACCTTCCACTGGTTCTAACCCGCGAATCATGATGCCGTGAGGCGTGCCTTCAGGCTGGGTAATGATGTTGACGATCCTGTGGGTATGCATCGTATATAAGTAGATGGTCCCTGCTTGTTGATACATCGCACGCACCCTTGGCGTTTGCCGCATACCGACACTGTGCGCTGCCAAATCTTCTGGCCCCAGATATGCCTCACAATCGACGATATACCCGCCCAAACGGCCAGCTGTCGTTTCATGGACCAGATACATACCAATCAATTCACGGGCAATCTTTGTTGTGTCTTTTTGATTCAATAAAGCCATTAAGTCATCCATGGTCATCACTCCGTTACCCTATTTTACACAATTACAAGGCAAGTTACTATCATTGGAACCAAATCTGCTGAAATGCGCGTAAAAACCGTTTTGCAGCGGGTATTCGATCAAAAAACGACAGCACGCTGCGCACCGGCGGTTTTTGATTCTATGCTATACTAATAAGAAAGGAGAGGATCGTTTTTATGCAACAACCATTAGCCTACCGCATGCGTCCCAGAAATCTAGATGAAGTCGTTGGCCAGCAGCATTTGGTTGGTCCCGGAAAAATCATTCGTCGAATGGTTGAAGCCAAAATGCTGTCTTCGATGATTCTCTACGGACCTCCTGGAACCGGAAAAACGAGTATCGCCAGCGCAATCGCTGGATCGACCCGTTACGCGTTCCGCATGTTGAATGCCGCAACAGACACGAAAAAGGATCTACAGATTGTCGCTGAAGAAGCCCGCATGAGCGGGACAGTGATTTTGTTACTAGATGAAGTCCACCGTTTGGATAAGACCAAGCAAGACTTTTTGCTGCCTCATTTGGAAAGCGGCAAAATCATTTTGATTGGCGCAACAACCGAGAACCCTTATATCACCATCAACCCAGCCATTCGGAGCCGAACCCAAATCTTCGAAGTCAAACCATTGCAAGAAGAGGATATCTTGCTGGCGATCGATCAAGCATTGGCTGATAGCGAACGGGGGTTAGGTAATGAAGCCATTACGCTAAGCGAAGAAGCCAGACTCCATCTTTCTAGAGCCACAAATGGTGATCTGCGCAGTGCCTTGAATGGATTAGAACTCGCTGCCCGCTCCACACCCAAATCTGAAGATGGTGTGATCCACCTTTCTCTTTCCGTGATCGAAGAATGTGTCCAACGCAAAGCACTGACCCATGATAAAGATGGCGATGCCCATTATGATGTCATCTCTGCTTTTCAAAAATCGATACGCGGCAGTGATGTCGATGGTGCGCTGCATTACTTGGGGCGTTTAGTTGAAGCGGGTGATTTGGCTATAATTTGCCGCCGACTGATGGTGATTGGCTATGAAGATATTGGCCTGGCAAATCCCGCAGCTGCCGCACGCACTGTGAATGCTGTTTTGGCAGCAGAGCGCCTAGGCTTACCTGAAGCCCGGATTCCATTAGCAGATACCGTCGTCGATCTTTGTTTATCCCCCAAATCCAATAGTGCTTATATGGCATTGGATGCCGCCATCGCGGATATTCGTAATGGCAAGGCTGGCGATGTCCCTGATCATTTACGTGATAGTCATTATAAAGGCGCAGAAAAACTAAACCGTGGTGTCGGTTATCAATATCCGCATAATTTTGATGATGCCTGGGTCGACCAGCAGTATTTACCGGATAAATTAAAAGGTACCCATTATTACGAGCCGAAAGCCACAGGCAAGTATGAACAAGCTCTTGGACAACGCTATCAACAGTTGAATAACCGCAAAAAACATTGATATCACAGCATCTTCCACTATTCATACCAATCATTTTTAATTTTCGGTATCGTTTTCAGTCAACTTTATTGCACCTTTTATATTCCTGTGCTACTATAAGGGTGGGAATTCTGTGATGTACGAGTTATCCCTTTTGTGTGTTGACCGAACATTTTTATTGATATCTTGGGATCTGTCTTGTGTCAATGCTGGTAACATGCCTTTTCTTTTGGTAGTTCGAAGCTTAGACCGTGGAACCCACCTGCTAGAATTTGCGGGATCAATACTACGGGAAAAAGAACGGCATCTACGGATATTACCCATTCTTTTATAGAATGTGCCACCTGTTATTTGACAGGTGGCTTTTTTTGTCTGTTGGCTGCTTTATCTTTCTTAAGCAGACTGGCGGTTCTTTGCTATTCCGCCAGGACTTCGTTATACTAAATATATCTTTGATTACAGGAGAGAATTGCATATGATGATCATCTTTTTATTCACACTCGTGGCACTTGTCTTATTTGCTACTAGTTACATGCTTTATGCGAAACAAGCCATTTTTTTCACGATGATTCCTAAAACGGCGAACAACCAAGCATTTCTTAAACTCTATAGCGTCGTCCATCTGGTACTAGGACTGTTGGCGATCCTCGTAGCGGTGATCGATCTGAAACTGATTGCTTTATTCTATTTGGCACTATTGCTGATTTCATCTGCAGCTTTTAGTATCATGCTTGCCCATAAAATGAAAAAAAGCGGAGATTAGGTTTTCTTTTTCGGTCAAAAAGGACTACAATAAAAGAAAAGATCAGATGGGAGTGTTTCATATGTTACAACAATATCAACGAATCATGGTCGCTGTCGACGGATCGAGTGAATCGGAGCTTGCTTTTAAGAAAGCGGTCAATGTAGCGCAACGAAACGAGTCTGAATTGATTTTGGCACATGTGATCGATACCCGTGCCTTTCAAACGGTTTCTTCTTTTGACGGCATGCTGGCTGAACAAGCAACTGAAATGGCAAAACAAACTTTGGCAGACTATGAAGCATATGCCCACAAACACGATGTTGCTTCAGTTAAGACCGTCATCGAATATGGTTCACCAAAACCAATCATCGCCAAACAACTGCCTGAAGACCATCATATCGACTTGATCATGATCGGTGCTACCGGATTGAATGCTGTAGAACGTATTTTTATTGGCTCCGTGTCTGAATACGTGATCCGTCATGCAGGATGCGACGTGTTGGTGGTCCGTACAGATTTGCACAATCAATTGCCAACAGAAGATACCAAAAAATAAGCTTACATGCGCCTGTCTGATTTCAGATAGGCTTTTTTTGTGCAAAAAAAAGCCTGAATGGTAAAAACCATTCAGGATGACAAGTCGGTTATCCTAACTTGTACAGCAAAAAATGAAAGCAAAGTAATAGGTATCTCTATCTAAACATGTTTTGGCGTTAATGTAAATAGTTTATTCTGAATTTTCTGAATAGATATTCATTTCTCATTCGTTGACATGCCATTGCTATGAAAAGAAACGCCGATTTTAAGAAAATCGACGCCAAAATTTAAGGTGGATCTGCAAGTATACAATCAAAGTGATGACGAGCAACGCGATACATACAGGCAAATTCAAGAGCCAAAAATCAACTATTGTAGCTGCAAAAGCATAAGCGCCTATCACGATAGCTGCTAAGAAGATTGTCCCCATCGTCACTAAAGCCAATCCGACACTGCCAGCCCCTCGCGCAAATAATTGACTAATATTGGTCCACTGCAGTAAGAGCAACCGATAATCGCGGGCAAAGTAGTGGCTGCTGATCAGGATCGTACTCCATATTGCACCTAATACAAAGGCACAGCCCAAGACAAATGGCGCCTGTAATAGGAACATGGCCACGACTGCGACCACCACAGCTAACATAGTTTGTATCAACAAACCAAAATGAAATTTTGCTTTGAGGTATGTTTTCATCGATAAAGGCAAAGAACGGACAAACAAAAAGTTCTCCTGATCTAAAGAAATCAGATTGCTGACAAACGACGTTGGATTGACCATTAAAGCTGCTAACGCTCCCCCTGCCACGAACATTACCCCCAAAAAACGTTCATCCAATTGATCTAAGCGAAAGACACCTGTGAAGACAAAAGACAATAGAAAAACAATAGGCATCAATAAAGAAGACGAAAACACCTGCATGATCAGATTCGGATCTCGAATCAGTTGCGAATTGTAATTGAAGAGCAATTGGCTCAAATTCCGTCCTTTTTTATGCTTTCGTGTTAGATTGCCTTGATTCGGCGCTGCAGCTGCTACTTGTTCAAAAAATTTAGGTAAGATCAGCCAGTAAAGTGCCCCAACCAACAAAACTGCTAGCCCAATGATTCCGACAAAGCTCAATACACCTGATAGGTGAAAAGGCGTAGTCATGACATAGTAAAAAGGCAGCAAGAATACGATCGCCCCTCGATCTAAGATCTCTGTGTCGTAGGAAGTGACTTGATTCATCATCAAAACCCCAGCCATGACCACGATCATCGTCACAACTAAAAGCAATGTCGTCACCAGTTTTTTATGTTTGAGAAAGAACTTGGTTCGTGTTAATCCGAATACGATCAAACTGCAGATACTAAATAAAATCACCAACACGAAAAGAAACAACAATATCGATACACCGATCGTCACCACAAAAAATAAAGACGCACGCACACCAGTCAATAGGAATAGCACCATCATTGGAAAGACGAAAGGTGCTACCGTCAAAAATACCACTAAAATCTTAGCAGCGAAAATCTCAGTTTGCCTGAAGGGTAAAGGCAAATAAGCCATGAGATCTTGACTTTCAAAAAAAACATTGTAAATAGCGGAGATCCCTTGCGAGAATCCTAAAATACCGAAGAGGGCCACATAATAAGTAAAGAAACCAGGCATTTGGCTGAAATCCATCGTAAACATAGCCACCCCATAGATAAGGATAAAGGTTAATCCCGATAAGCCATATTGCCAAAGGAGATAGCGGGTCAGTTTTCCACCAGTCTTCCCTTTTTTACGGGCTTTATCTGTCATTTGCGGATTCGCATACAGTAAATTGATTCTGGTCAACATCAAGAGCTGCTGTTTTCTCATAGGGCCGCATCTCCACTTTCCACTGTTTGGCTCTCCGGACTACGACCCGTCATTTGCAGATAAATGGTTTCTAGAGAAGTGTCTGGATTGTCAGCCAGCAATGTTGAAACCGATCCGTTATAGAGCAATTCACCTTTTTTTAGGATGGCCAATTGGTCGCACAACTGCTGTGCAGTATCCAAGACATGCGTAGAAAAAATAACAGTCTTTCCCTTTTCAGCATGCTGTTTCATCATCTGCTTCAAGTCGTATGCGGCTTGGGGATCCAGGCCTTGCAATGGCTCATCCAAGATCCAAATATCCGGGTCTGGAATCAGTGCACCAATCAGCAAGGTTTTTTGCCGCATACCATGAGAAAAACTAGCGATCGTTTCCTCTGCGTGGGTCAACATATCAAACAATTGCCCCAACTCCTGCAATCGTTGTTCTTTCTTTTCTTGCGGCACTTCATATGCTGCAGCAATCAAGTCCCAATATTCCGCTGCGGTCAATTGCAAAAATAGATCCGGCGAGTCAGGGACATAGGCAATTTGTTTTTTGATGGCTTCTCGATGACTAGATAGGGCTTGACCATCGACAAAAATTTCACCGCTAGTCGGCTGTAAAATACTAACCATACTTTTGATCGTCGTTGACTTCCCCGCCCCATTGTGACCCAAAAAGCCGAAAATCTCTCCTTGACGGATCGTTAAAGACAGATCCTTCAACGCCAATGTGGTCCCATACTTTTTAACAAGATGTTTGATTTCAATCATCGCTTACCCTCCTTTTACTCTTTGAATGTTATTTTACGTTATCGAAAAAAGAAAGAAAAATGTTTATTGCGATTTTTTTATTCTTTTGGTTGACAAGAAATCAAAAAACAATGATAATGAGGGAACTTTAGGGGAGTAGCACATGGACATTTCCATGATCTTAGATCAACAGCAAGCGGGAATCCGCTGGTTTAAGATGTTTCTTGCAAGACCTAAGTGGCAAAGGGCCGCTTAGGTCTTTTTGCATGAAAAAATTGGAGGGAATAAACACATGCGCGCAACAAATCAAATGAAAAAAATAACTGCCGGGGGATTGCTGGTAGCCATGGGGGTCGTTTATGGAGATATTGGAACCAGTCCGCTTTATGTGATGAAAGCCTTAGTGGAAGATAATGGGGGATTGTCTTCACTGACGCCTGACTTCATCTTAGGCAGTGTGTCTTTGGTCTTTTGGACATTGACTTTATTGACTACAGTCAAATACGTCCTCATTGCGTTGAATGCAGACAACCATGGTGAAGGTGGTATTTTTTCACTTTTTACTTTGGTCCGCAAGCATAGCCGTTACTTGATCATTCCAGCAATCATTGGTGGTGCAGCATTATTGGCAGACGGCGTACTGACACCTGCTGTGACTGTAACGACAGCGATCGAAGGATTACGAGGAATCCCTCTATTCTACGACCGTTTTGGCAATGATCAATCCATTATTGTCGGAATCACATTAGCGATTTTACTGGTCTTGTTCGCTTTGCAACGTTTTGGTACCGAATTTGTCGGGAAGGCTTTTGGCCCAATCATGTTTGGCTGGTTCACCTTCTTAGGTGTGGTGGGTGTCTTCAACTTTGCCGGAGACCTTTCAGTGATCAGAGCCCTTGACCCTAGATATGCCCTGAACTTGCTATTTAGCCCAGACAATGCTTCAGGATTATTCATATTAGGCAATATCTTTTTGGCAACAACAGGTGCCGAAGCGTTGTATTCTGACCTAGGGCATGTCGGCAAAAAAAACATTTATGCCAGTTGGCCTTATATCAAAATCTGCTTGATGCTGAATTATTTTGGTCAAGCCGCATGGCTTTTGCAAGTGTATCAAGAGCCAAACTATCAATCGATTGACCATATAAATCCATTTTTTGAAGCACTGCCGGCAGGCTGGACCGTTTTTGGTGTAGGATTTGCAACGATTGCCGCAGTCATCGCTTCCCAAGCGTTGTTGTCAGGTTCATTCACGTTAGTTTCTGAAGCAATCAAATTAAAACTTTTGCCGCGGATGCAGATTATTTACCCTGGCGCGTCAATTGGGCAAATGTATATCCCAGCCCTCAATACCTTATTGTGGATTGCGTGTTCTGGCGTGGTTCTGCTTTTTCAAACCTCAACGAAAATGGAAGCTGCCTATGGATTGTCGATTACGGTCACGATGCTGATGACCACGATCTTACTCTATTTTTATTTGCACCAAAACAAAAAAACACGTCTATTGGCTCCTTTCATCACCCTCTTTTTTGCGGCGATCGAAAGTGTATTCTTTATTTCAAGTGCCACGAAGTTTTTACATGGGGGCTATGTCGCAGTCATTATGGCCAGTGTGATCATCATGATTATGCTGATTTGGGAATGGGGCAATCAAATTCAAGAACATGTTGCTGAAGAAGTCTCTTTGTCTGCCTATATTCCTCAGTTGGAACAATTAAAAAATGATGATTCCTTGCCGTTGTCACAAACCAATGTGGTCTTCATGGTCCCTAATTTGACGGATGATCACATCGGTCAACAGTTTATCTATTCAATTTTAGACAAACGGCCAAAGCGGGCGAAAGTCTATTGGTTTGTCAATGTCGAAGTCACAGATGAGCCTTATACGAAATCCTATGAAGTCTCTATGGCCGATACCGACTTTATCGTCAAATTAAAACTGTACCTAGGTTTTCGGGTACCGCAAGAAGTCAATGTCTACATTCGCCAAATCATTCAAGAACTGATGAAAGATGGTCGCTTGCCCGAGCAGCCGCAGCGTTACTCTTTGACTCCTGGACGCATTGTGGGGGATTTCCAATTCGTCTTGATCGAAGAAGAATTATCTAATGCCACTGCTTTGTCAAAATGGAAAAAACAAATTATGCAAATGAAACTCTTTATCAAACGCCACACGATCTCACCAGAACGTTGGTTTGGCCTAGAATACAGTGATGTGGTCCACGAAACGGTCCCATTGGTGATTGGTCAGCCAAAAGAAAGTCATTTGTCAGAACGCAGCTAACCTTAACAACGCGCAAAAAAACCTCAAGCTGTCAATCAACCGATCAACGGGGGATTGTTGCGCTTGAGGTTTATTTAGTCTTTAATCAATGGATATTGCCAATCAATTTGCGAATTGGTTTTCTTGCCATGAATAAAATGATCCCAACGACCACTGCAATCCCACCGACGATACCATAATAAGCACCTTCTGTTTGCGGGGTATAGAAGCGGGCGATTTGGGCATTGATCGCTTGGGATGAAGCATCTGCCAATAACCAAATAGCTAAGGTTTGGGCTTCAAAAGCTTTTGGTGCCAATTTAGTTGTCACTGACAAGCCCACAGGTGATAAACACATTTCTCCAGCAATCATGATCAGGAAGCTGAATACTAACCACAATGGACTTACCCGTTGATCGACACCAAACATCATGCTTGGGAACATCAACAAGACAAATGACAAGCCAGCCAAAATCAAGCCAATGGCAAATTTAACTTCAGTTCGTGGTTGGCGATCCCCCAATTTGGTCCATAACCAAACAAAAACCGGGGTCAATAAGACCACAAACAATGGATTCAAGGTTTGATACAAACTAGCTGGGATCGTGATCCCGAATAAGGTTGCTTGTGTCCGATCAGCAGCAAACAATGCCAAGATCGATGACCCTTGTTCTTCTAACGACCAAAACACGATAGCAGACAAGAACAATGGAATATAGGCCAATACTTTTTTCTTTTCATCGGCTGTCACATCTTTTGAACGCAACATTTTTGTGAAATAGTAGATTGGTAAAAAGATCCCTAAAATACTGATACAGTTGATAAAGAAGTCTACAGATAGATAGCCAGCTACTGCTGCGCCACCAAAGATCGCAGCCAAGACCACTAAGACAATGACGATGTTCCGGAAGAATGTTTTCTTTTCAGAAGCTGTCAAAGGATTGGTTGGTGCTGTTGCGACTGATTTCAAGGTTGTTTTTCCTTGGACATAGTATTGTACCAGTCCAATGAACATCCCGATTGCTGCCACAGAAAATCCTAGATGATAGTTGACATTTTGCCCTAAGATCCCTACGATGATCGGTGCCAACAAGCCCCCGATATTGATGCCCATGTAGAAAATAGAAAATCCAGCGTCCCGACGAACATCGTCTTTGCTGTATAAGTGCCCCACCATACCAGAAACATTTGATTTTAACAATCCGGTACCGATAACGATCAACATCATCGATACAAACAAGGCTGGTATCCCTAATGGTGTGGCCAAAACGATATGACCAAACATGATCAATATCCCGCCATAGAAGACAGATTTATTTGATCCAAGCAAACGGTCAGAAACCCATCCACCAACGATACTAGACATATACACTAATGAGCCATAAATAGACATGATTGCAACAGCGGTCCCTTTTGGCAAACCTAATCCGCCATTGGTCACTGCATCGTACATAAAGTAAACCAGAATGGCACGCATTCCGTAGTAGCTGAATCGTTCCCACATTTCAGTGAAAAACAGTGTCGAAAGCCCTCGCGGCTGACCTAAAAAAGTTTTTTCTTTCTCCATAATTCCTGGCTCCTTAAATAAAGTAATGAAAATTGAATAGCTGAATTTTTCTGAAAATTCATACACGCTAGTTTATGCTCATTTCACTTGCTTTACAAGGCTAAAATGGTGAGAAGACATGTCAGATTTTCATCTTACCACCGCATGAAAATGAAATATTTATTAGAGAAAAAGCAAAGAAGCACTTACATGTTTATTTTAACGCGTATATAATTATTAAAAAAATCAACAAAACATTAAAATGGTCTTAACCAATTTTTATCAGTTGATCAAATTGTCTTTTTCTGCACGATAGAAAAAACAAAAAAAAGCCCCTCTACTAGAGAAACGATCTTCTCAGCAGAGGGACTTGTTCGTTTATTGGAATTATCCCCGTAGACTTTCTACATCGCGGGCAATCATTAATTCTTCATCTGTTGGAATCAATAATACTTTGACTTTGGAATCCTCTGTGGAGATCACAAGTTCTTCGCCGCGTTTAGCATTTTGCGCTTCATCTAATGCACAACCGAACCATGTCATACCTTTGATGACTTCACTGCGGACATGGGCATCATTTTCACCAATTCCTGCCGTAAAGACGATTGCATCAACACCATTCATGGTTGTCACATAGCCGCCAATGTACTTACGGATACGGTCAGTAAACACATCATAAGCAACTTTGACTTCATCTTTGTCGTAGTTTGCTTCTAGATCACGCATATCGCTTGAGATACCTGTTAAACCTAATAAACCGGATTTCTTGTTCAATACATCTACCATTTGATCGATGTTCAAGTCAAGTTTTTCCATTAAATAAGGCAATACGGCAGGATCGATATCACCTGAACGAGTCCCCATCGTTACACCTGCTAATGGTGTAAAGCCCATTGATGTATCAACTGATTTACCGCCATCGACTGCTGTGATCGATGCGCCATTGCCTAAATGACATGTAATGATTTTCAGTTCTTCGATTGGTTTACCTAACATCTCTGCCGCACGTTCTGACACATAGCGATGACTGGTGCCATGGAAACCATATTTACGAACTTTGTAGTCATTGTAAAATTCAATTGGCAGGCTATATAAATAATTGTGTTTTGGCATTGTCGCATGGAAAGAGGTATCAAATACTGCCACACTGATGATTTCTGGCAAGATTTTTTTGAATGCGGTGATGCCCATTAAGTTTGCTGGGTTGTGCAATGGTGCAAATTCAGCCAAATCTTGGATACGTGTCATGACTTCATCTGTAATGATCACTGATTCTGGGAAGTCTTCTCCCCCGTGAACGACGCGATGACCTACACCTGTGATTTCATCATACGCACCTAAAATCGATAATTCGATCAATTGATCCAACAACATTTTTACAGCTACTTCGTGATCATTGATATCGATGATTTGTTCGAATTTTTGCTCTTCACCATATTTGATCGTGAAAATTGAATCTTTCAAACCGATTCTTTCTACGATTCCTTTGGCAACTACTGTTTCCTCTGGCATTTGATATAACTGCCATTTTAAACTTGAACTTCCAGCATTGATAGCGATTGTTTTTGACATGATGATCTCCTTATCCGGTTTATATTACAGATTTGCCGCTTTCCAAGCAGCAAATTGTTCAAAAAGTTTGGTGATATTCTTTGGTTCTTTCAAGGAGGCCAATTTAACAACCAAGACCTCTGAGGTTTGTTGGCTCATTTCTCCTTTGTTTTGTAATAGCAAGATACTTTTACGTGACTGTGCTTGCTTAAAAAGTTCATCCGGCAACTGGATCATGCCTTGCAGATAGACTTTCTCTTTCAACCATTTTTTTAGATAGTCGCTTTGCTCCGTTTCCAGGAAATTACTTGGAACCAAGAATATCCCGAATCCATCTGGTTTTACATAGTTCATGGCTTGTTCCATCAACAAATGATGGGCATAACTATGTCCTTCTGGAGCAGCAGATATAAATTGGCTCGCCTTTTCATCTTGCGGGTAATAGCCAACAGGCAAATCGCTTATCGCGATATCCATTGGTTCGATCAACAGATCTTGCAAGCCGTCTTGATGGAACAAATGCATTGGCGCTTGTGTCCATTCACTAGTGGCTGCGGCAATCGCCAGCAAGGTCTCATCGATATCGACACCGGTACCTTCAACTTGTCTGTTTGCCAATTGCAGATTCAGCAAAACTGTGAGTAATAAATTGCCCATTCCTACTGACAGATCTAAGATCTGCGTTGTATCATCGGCATTGGTCAACTGTTCAATCAGGTAGACGAATAAAAAGCCTAGACTATCTGGTGTGAGTTGATGATTGGCTTGCAGCCGTTCCGTTTGACCCCCTTTTAAAAGGAGCAATTGCGCAAGTTTACGCTTTTCTTCAGCAGTCAGTGACACTGCTTTGAGCTCTTCGTAAATGGTTTGCAGTCGTGCAACCGTTGCCTCATCGGGCACACCATCGATCACACGAACTTTATAATGATCAATAAAATTTTCGATGGTTTCTACATAGGAATCAAAAAAAGATGATTCTAATGCGTTTTGCAACAACTGGATTGCTTCAACAGTCAAATGAAAGGATGACTCCATTTTCTCTGCGGACATCTCGCACCTCTTCTCAAAACTATAACAACTTATATACCTGTTTAATTTTAGCTGATTTGTGAAAAATAATCAATCGCTTTCGTTCAGATTAATTTGTGAAGCTGTAAACATTTTTCTCCGTTTGTCTATAAGAAAAAAGATGCCAAACCACGGCATCTTTTTTCTGTACTAATCTGTTTCTTCATCTGTGTCTATTTCTTGTGTTTCAGGGGGCTGTGCATAGTGGAATGTAAAGGTTCTCGTCCCTACCCTACATGTGATGACCACTTGCTCTCCTCGGCTTTCATAGGTTAATTCCCCCGTATTGAACCGTCTGGTACCACTTTTAGGGTAAAGAACTGACTGATATTCGGCCCAAAACAATTCACTCATGATCGAAGCCTCATAGCGTTGGATGGTTTTATGATAAAAATCCGTGGTGGTTCGACTGCTTTCCAAAACAGTAATCAGCATGAGACTTAACAATTGAATCAGTAACAAAGCGGTGAGTAAAATCCCCCCTTTATACCGTATGGATCTTCCATTGCCCAATTTTTTGTACTCCATTCTCAAAAGTAACTGTAAAGCGTATACTTTCATTGATTTTCTGGTAAATCAGTCCACTGACTTCTGTCAACAGTGGTTGATATCCGTTGTTGTCACGTTTCCGGATCACACCATTGATCCGATCAATCGTCACGACATTATTTTCTGCGCTGCGCAAAAACAACGTATAGTCCGAGACAGAGATATACGTACAAGTCGCCAATTCTCTTTCAAGCTGCAATAAAAAAATATGCCACTCCTGATCTTTCCTGTCAGAAAGCTGTTGGTTGACTTGTGGAATCTGTTTGATGATGCCATCGACCATCAACAAACTGACTGACAAAACGACCAGCGCCAACAAACATTCGATCAAGGTGAACCCGCTAGTTTTCACTTTTGATCACCACCTGACTATCTCCTTTATTGATCTGGACTTGTTGCTGTTGATTGGACTGCCAAAATGTTACTTGATACATGTCTTTGCGGATCGTTGTGTATGAAATATTTGCGGGTAGTGCGGTCTGCTGATATTGGACTTCTTCATACAATACCCGCAAGATTTCAGCTTTTTCTTGTAATTGGGCGCTTTGTTGCAATGAGGCGGATTGCAGACTCAAAAAGATAAAAATACAGGAGGTCAAAGCGCTGAAAGCCAGCAGACTTTCAATCAAAATAAAGCCTTTATTCGATGATTTTCTCATAACGTCCACTCCCAAAAAGAAATTTATAGGTGATCGTCTGCTCTTTTTCTGGCCAATACAAAACAATTCGCGGAAAACTGCTATTATTGCCAGAGTTGCTGCTGAATAAAATCGTAGGAAAGCTGCGTACTTCCAATTGTTCAGGCACTTCGATACTGCTAAGGCGCAGCTCTCCTGTGATCGTCGATTGAAAATGGACTGCCGGTTCGGTCCCGCTGGTATATGCCACCCGTGTTTGACGTTGATCAATAATCGCCGTTTGTTGGGCAGTATACAAGCCCTTTTCTAATCTTCCGCAAAAAGCAGCGACCTCGATATGTTTTTGATACTTGTCGATTGCGAAAATCGGCAGCAGCACAAATAAGCTGACGACCGAAAGCACGATCAAACTTTCAATCAACGTAAACCCTTTGAACTGGATCATTCGTTTCCACTAGGTCTATTTTGATAGATCTGATATTGTTCAGCAGACACATAGTTTCTATCGACAAGTTCATTTGCATTTGGCGCTCGGTTGTTTTCAAGTCTAAATAATTCTATTTGTGTTTCAACCACTTGCACGATCGCGGCGTTCCCTTTGTCATCGATCGTCTCGCGCTGCTGCGCCATATTTGGGACGAACAACAAGATTAAGACACTGACCACCAATAATACGATCAGCATTTCCACCAAAGTAAAGCCTTTCTTCAAAGTTTTTTTTCGTTTACTTATCTCCCGTATGCGTTGGTTTAATAAAACTTTCATTCGATCACTCCTTGTATATTTCCATAAATAGGCAAAAACATCGCTGCATAGATCCCGACGATCAGTAATGCTACAAATAAGAAAATCACCGGCTGAATCCATTGGATCGTTTTTTCGACGCGTTGAAAGACGCCTTCAGACAGTAACTGACTATAGACAAACAATTCTTCTCCTAAACGCCCTTTGATCTCTCCTTGGAAAACGATCAAGGCAAACTCCGGGGTCAAAAAATGGTACTGTTCTAGTTGTTCTGTTAACTTTCCGCCTTGCACCAATGTCTGTTCCAATCGTAGGGCCAGTTCTTGGATCAAGGTCGCCTTGTTGGTTTCCTTCATACAAACGATGATTTGGTTGATCTCTAGCCCTTGGCGAAACAACTTTCCCCACTCTAAAGCAAAGAAACTTGTTTGCCAGCAACGATAGACTGAGCCAAATAAAGGCAAGCGACTAAGGAAATCCGCTTTTTCAATGGCTGTTTTTCGAGAGAATATATACTTGGCCAACAGCCAGAGGACGACAATGAGCAGCACGAAACCCAACAATACGATGGGTGCCTGTTCCACTAATCGAATGCCCCAGTGGTCCCCATCGATCATGCCTGAAGCTAAAAGCTGCGGCAACAAGAAGCTGCGCATGCCAAACAATGCACTAAAGACAAAAACCAATAATAAAGCAGGGTAGAGGATCGTTTTTTGCAACAGCTGCTTTTGTTTGTTGAATAGTACTTGATAATCAACCATCCGACGCAAAGTATCAATCAAGTTCCCATGTGTCTCTGCCAAATACAATTGATTGATTTCAGATGCAGTTAGTTGTAAATTCTCCACCGCTTGCGCCAATGATCTCCCTTGCGCCAGAATCGCCATCTGATCTTGAATCACTGAAGGCATATATTGGCCACTGCGCAACATGACCTGCAGACTTTCTTGCAATGAAAATCCACTCTCCAACAAAATCGTACATGTGGCCAAAAAAGATTCAGCTGCTTTGCGGGGCAATTTGTCCGCCTTCTTTTTGAAACGTATCATTTGAGATCCATCCTTTCTCGTAGATTTGCGTTAATGTCTGCTGCCATGTACAAGATTGCTGGGCATCAACAAATGCATATGCCATTGCGCCTTGGACGTCCCCTTCCGCATTGGGCATGAGGCGCTGATAGATGACCCCTTGCAAGGCATGGTTCAGGCTAGTTGTTTCACCCAGCAATTCTGTTAGACGCGTCCTCGTTTCCTTTACACCTCGGGCGTGGATCGTCGCAAACACCCGATGACCTGTCAAAGCAGCTCGGACAGCAGCTTGCGCCGTTTCCCGGTTACGGATTTCACCAATGATCAGCAGTTCGGGATGGTGGCGCAGTGATAGACGAATCAATTCGTCATAGTCTTGGCTGATTTTCAGATTCGTTTGTAATTGCAGAAAATGCGCTGCTTCGATTTCAACGGGATCTTCGATGGTGATCACTTGCCCTTGCGCTTCGTTAGCGATTTGATACATCAAGGTCGATTTACCAGAACCAGTTGGTCCCGCAAACAAATACAGACCACGATAACGCGTCGCTGCCAAGATGTTTTGCATGTCTTCTGGGAAGAAATAGCTGATATGCTGCTGATCGACGGTATACAAGAAACGCAGCACCAAACTCTCTCTCCCTTGGTAATCCCCCACTGTTGAAATCCGAATCCGCTGATCGCCACTGGCTATTGGGTAACTGAGCGCCCCTAATTGGGCTTTGCGCCGTTCACCCACATCCATGCCGCCCAAAAATTTAAAGCGTGTGATCAGTTGCTGCGCTTCTTCATCGGATAGATGCGCATAGAGCAATCGTTGATAGCTTTTGCTGCAGACCACGGCTGTTTGGCCTAATTGCGGCAGCACAGACACATCTTGGATACAAGCTTTGCGTGCATAGTCCACCAATTCATCTGAAAAAGTTGTAATATCCATCATGGCTATCCCCTCCTAAATAGAAGTACGCAAAAAAAGACGAAGCATGTGTAAGCTTCGTCTTGATCGATCATTGCTATTTATTTTTCTTCTGCCACAAATTGGGCTTCGACACGATAGATCCGTTGCCCGCGATTGGCAAATTTTTCCTCATATTCAGTCATGATATTGCCTTCATACGTACTTGTATGCAAATCTAACCAAACTTGTTTCAATATCATGCCATACTGAGAAAAACTAGCCAATGAGTATTCAAATAACCCTTGGTTGTCTGTTTTAAAATGGATTTCACCATTTGGACGAACGATTTGTTCATCTACTGCAAGAAATGCTTTCGATGTCAAACGACGTTTCTCGTGTTTTTTCTTCGGCCACGGATCACTAAAGTTCAAGTAGATTTGATCTACTTCATGGTCTGCAAAATAGTTGGTCAATGCCGAACCATCCACATGTAGTAATTGAACATTTGGGATTTCTTCGGCAATCAATTTATCTAAGGCAATCGATACGACACTGATCTGCATCTCGATACCAATATAATTGATGTCTGGATTGGCTTTTGCCATTCCTGTGATAAATTGTCCTTTTCCCATACCAATTTCAATGTGGATCGGGTGGTCGTTGCCAAACCGTTCTTGCCAGCGTCCTTTCCATTCTGTAGGATCTGCCACCACAAATTCTGGATGGGCTGCCACAAGCTCTGGTGCACCCGCGCGTTTTCTTACTCTCATAATCTTTCCTCTCCGAAAAAACAAGATGGAACCAGTTTATTGTGCTCCATCTTGGCTTTATTCACTATAAATTCTTTTTAATTGTAAAATCTCTGCGTTCATTGCTTTAAAGTCGCCCCGCAGATAATATTTTTTGACTTCTTGCAGCATGCTCAATAAAGCATACCAATAAATTTTTTCGATCACTTCACTACTGCCGTGGATACCATAACGCATCAACCAATGCGGCCAGCTAGATAGAGGAACGTAATGGCCTAAGATCGTACCAATATCCATGGCTGGATCAGCAAACATGATGGAATCCCAGTCAACCAAATACAGATAGTTTTGACACACTAACCAATTACGATAGTTGACATCTCCATGCACAACCGTTGCTTTTTGGGCTTGAAAAGTTGGAATATTCTTTTTTAAATAAGTCGTCACGAGGTGGATGAATTGATTTTGCGCCACCGATGTTGGCAAATCTTCCGAAAATTCTTTGACCATTTTTTCTGGGGTCATGATTTGGCCGCCGATTTTGCTTAACATTTGCGCCAATGTTTTGGAGTGGTGCAAATGATACAATACATCGATCACATCATTGCGTTGACCGATTTCTTCAGGGTCTAAGACGCGTCCATCCAACCATTCTTGTGCCGATAGTGTGTCACCGTTGCCCGTCCGTTTCGTCCATACGAGCTTCGGCGTAATGCCCTCTTTAGAGAGTGCTGCTAGCATCGGAGTCGTATTCCGTTTGATAAAGACTTTATCGTCGTCTTTAAGCCCAATATAGGCTTTTCCGGTGTCGCCTTTGATTGGCCGCATCCGCCAATCTTGATCCAAACGAATATCCATCCTTACTTCTCTCCTTATTTCACAGTAACTCTTATTCTAGCTTCCTAAAGTGTCGCCGTCAAGCGCATATGCGTTCGCTTTTTTTGAGAAAAACAATCTATTTCATGGATTCATTTTTTTGAGGCGATTTGGCAAGTAGATTTTCAAAAATCCTCCGGTAAAAATGAAGTAACCGCCAGCAGTTAATCCCCATTGACTGAGTGATGTCAGCGTAAAGCCACCAATCACCGCAAAAATCAACGCTGCGAAAAATAACAGCAGTGCCAAAACTTTTTTCATCGCAGCAACTTTTTGTTCTGTTTGTACCGGATACAAGTGCGTCAAGACCATATATTGAAACTCATTGGTCAATGGAAGCAACTGAAAGCCGATCAAGTAAATAAACAAACAGCCAATCAGCAAACTAAGCCACGTCTCTTGTACAAAACAAAGAATCAAACTGGCAATCAACGTGAGACGAACATACAGTCCACCGTATTGACTTCCCCGAATCAAGCGTCGCAGATAAAGATAAAGATAGGTGTTCTTGTGGTCTTTAGGTACCCAATTCAAGAGCCAATCCAGATATTTTCTGCGTTTGGCTTGTGCTGTGATTTGCGGTACATCCGTAAACAGATTGATAAAACGATAGATTCGATGCAACCGAGTTTGTTCCACTTGGATCATCTGATTCCACGCCAGCAAATGCTTGGGCGCTTTTAAGAAGAAGACAAACCAAAGGGCTTGTACGACCGCCAATAATAAACCTAACCAAGGCGTGAGCCACAAACTGCAACTGATGGAAGCAATGACTGCCAACAGCCAGATCAGCCGTTGACGCTTGCTTTGGACGGTCGTATCTTGATACAACCGCAGCCGCTGAATCATTAAATCACTGATTTTCAACAACCACATCAGGAGAACATATAGAGGAAAGGAAGAGAAAGGCATGTCAACAGAAACCACCACCAATGGCATCGAAGCCCCGACGATCAGAAAAAGCACACCAAAAGGCAGCCACATAGAGTAGCGTACAGCCCGGTTCAGATAAGCAGCCATTTGACTTTCTTTCGCTAATAGAAAAATCAAGTCCGCTGGTTTCGTTAATGTGGCTAGACGACCAAAGGACAAAGCACTTATCCACAATAGTAAAACGATCCAGCCACCGATCCTAAACGGTCGAGGCAATGTTTTTAACAGTTCAGAATAATACAACCCCAATCCACCAACTAAAAACGTACAAATCAAAGCGAAATGATCATTGAACACATAGCGTAAATAACGCATCATATGTTTTTGGTGGCGCTGCAATCGTTGAGAAAAGAAATCAGTCATAGTTATTGCTCCTTTGTCAACGCTAGGTAAAGATCATCCAATGATGCGTCAGGTGTTTTAAATTCCGCTTGTAATTGCGCCAATGTGCCTTGGGCACGAATCTCGCCATTATGCAGCAAAATGAATTTATCACAATATTTTTCTGCAGTAGCTAAAATATGGGTCGACATCAAAATCGCCGCACCAGACTGTTTCATTTCATTCATCAACTCTAATAAAGCATTGATCGCCAATGGGTCTAACCCCAAAAACGGCTCGTCAATGATATAGACACTTGGTTCTATCAAAAAAGCACAAAGAACCATCACCTTTTGCTTCATCCCTTTAGAAAAATTGGCTGGGAACCAATCCAGTTTGTTTTCCAATCGAAATGTTTTGAGTAACCGTTCCGCTCGGGACATTGCTTCGTCTTGAGGCAATCCGTACGCCATAGCTGTGATTTCAATGTGTTCTCGCAACGTAAGTTCTTCATATAAAGAAGGGGTTTCTGGGATATACCCGATTTTTTTGCGGTAGGCCTCAGGATTTTCTTTTAACGTCAATCCATCAATGGTGATCTTGCCGCTATGGGGTTGCAAAAGACCGATGATCTCTTTGATCGTGGTACTTTTTCCTGCACCATTTAGTCCAATCAATCCGACCAACTCACCATTTTCGATCGTAAAATCGATATTTTTCAATACTGGCAGCTGATGATAGCCGCCCGTCACATTTGCTACTTGTAATGTCATTCTTTTTTCCTCCGTTTTGCCAATTATACCATGCCTTGGTGTATCCAGCAGTCTTCAATCAACTTAGTCAAAGCGGTTGGTGATCTGTAAAGTATAGTCTGCTTCGCCCACAGATAACTCTTCTGTCGCCAAGTCTTGACTGCCAAAACGATCTTGCCACGTCTGATTCTCCGCAGCCGGATAGACCACGATTTGAATGGCGCCAGCCGCTAAACGTGTCGTGAACGCTTGGACGGCCGCCGGTTCATCGTAGGAAACAAAATTGATCGTCAGCGTGTCTGCAGCAATATGCTGGGCCTCTGCCCATTGACTGACCACAGTTGTCAGCCCATTTTGCGTATCTTGATCCAATGCGCTTTCTGAAACAACGGCGGCTGTGACAACCTCCTCTTTCGGTCTGGTCACTGAATAAATCAGCGAGCCGCCGACAGCGATGATCACGATGCCTGCAATCAGCCATTCTTTGTAGGCATACGCCAGGTAGCGTGCTTTTTCGGGAAAGGTTTTCTTTTGTTGCAGCGTTTTTTTTATAATTGGTTTCATATAATCCCACTTTCCGATTCATTAAGACTAAGTCTAGGGTTGTCAGAATTGAAATGCAAGCGTTTCTCGATAAGTTTTATTATTTTTTCAAATCAAACTTTGCTGTTCTTTGATAGAACAGTTTTGCCATTGTGATTTATGAATGAAATCTGACGAAATGCAAGCAAATATGGTAAAGTAAGATGAATAGATAAAGGAGGTTCTTGCAATGGACAATTGTATTTTTTGTAAAATCAGTCAAAAGGAGATTCCTAGTCATACAGTATATGAAGATGATGTCGTATATGCTTTTTTGGATATTTCTCAAGTCACACCCGGCCACACCCTTGTGATCCCCAAAAAACATGTCATGGACATCTTTGACTTTGATGATGCGTTAGCAGCGGATGTGTTTTCCCGTATCCCGAAAATCGCTCAAGCCATCGAAGACGCGTTTCCTGAGATCGAGGGGTTGAATATCGTCAACAATAATAAAGCCCTGGCCTATCAATCTGTCTTTCATTCCCATATCCACTTGATTCCTCGGTATAGCAATGAAGACGATTTCTCAATGCATTTCGGCGACCATACAGCAGACTATACGACTGAAAAATTAGCAGATATCGCAGATAAAATCAGAAAGCAGGTGCGTTAGATGATTGGTCAATTCATTAAAGGCTTGTTCTTCGGTTCATTAGCCGGCGGTTTAGGTGGGCTTTTGTTTGCACCTAAAAGCGGGCAAGAAACCCGCGAACAGATGATTCGTTATTTGGATGAAACCACGGAAGCAACCCTTGAATTCAATGATAGTGTCAAACATTTAAAAGATGCTGTGATGGTCACCCGCAAAACCATAGACGAAACGATCCCAGTAGTGACAGAATCTTTCACAAAGGATCTAGAATCGTTTAAATTCCAAGCCCAACCACGGATCGAGCGGATCAAAACCCAGCTTGAGCAACTCAATCAGCATGTCACAACGATCCAAGCTAAAACCGCCGATGAAGAGTAGGCTCCTAAGAAACATTGTAGTTTTTATGAATTTTGTTTGAAACATCGACGGTTTTCTTTCCAACCTTTTATAGAAGTGGTATAGTAGGATTTGTGATTATTTAGAATTTTGACGAAATAGGAGTGCTTACTAGAATGAAGAAAAAATTGATTTTAGCCGCTGTCAGTGCAATGAGCCTTTTTGCATTAGCTGCTTGTGGCAGTTCCAGTGAAGAAATTGCAACAATGAAAGGTGGTACGATCACCGTTCAAGATTTTTACGATGAAGCAAAAACAGATTCAACGAACCAAAGTTTGATTCGTCAATTGATCGTCTTAAAAGTATTCGATGAAAAATATGGCGACAAAGTGACCGATGATATGGTCGATGAACAATTCAATACGACTGCTGATCAATATGGCGGCAGTGATACCTTTGAATCCGCATTAGAATCTGCTGGTTACACAACTAAAACCTACCGTGAACAAATTAGACAACAATTGTCTTTACAAGAAGGTTTGAAAGCCAACATGGATATCACGGATGACGAATTGAAAACTGCTTGGGATGCTTTCCATCCTGAAGTAGAAGCACAAATCATCAAAGTAGCAAGTGAAGATGATGCAAATGATGTTTTAGATGAAGTGAATAAAGATGACGCTGATTTTGGTGAAATTGCAAAAGATAAATCAACTGATACAGCAACTGCTGAAGATGGCGGGACGATCAAATTTGATTCTACTTCAACAGATGTACCGACTGAAGTACAAACAGCTGCTTTTGCTTTAAAAGATGGCGAAATCTCAGATGTCATTTCAGCAACGGATACATCAACTTATACAACAAGCTACTATGTTGTCAAAATGGTGAAAAACCAAGATAAAGGCAATGACATGGACAAATACAATGATGAATTGACTGAAATCGCTCAAAACACATTGTTAAATGATTCAACATTTGTTGCTTCAACGATTGGTACAGAATTACAAGCTGCCAATGTCAAAATGAAAGATTCTGATCTTGCTGATCTGCTTTCTGATTACATCACAGCAGCTGATACAGAAGATTCAACAACTGATTCTTCTGCAACTGATGCTACAGACTCTTCTGAAACTGATAGTACAGACAGTGACGCAGCAACTGATTCAACTGATGATTCAACTGCAACTAGCGAAAGTGCAACTGATTCTTCTGCTGAATAGTTATCCCTTTATAATTATAAAAAAGTACAGCCACTGAAGTGGTTGTACTTTTTTTGTGTTCGATCGTTTCACATTAATATTGTCCTAAACACGCACTGCAATAAATGTGATTTTCAAATCAAAACTTTTAATTAATTGCTTTTTTTACTCATGTTTGATGTTACTTTTTCATCAATACGCAAGAAAGGCAGATAAATGAACACGCTGACTGCTATAATCGCGATCTGCAATGCTGCAGCTCGCCAGTCGCCTCCTGTAGCTAAAAATCCGGAGATCACAGGTGGCGTAGTCCAAGGAATCTGAACTACGACATGGTTAATCAAACCAACAGCGGTGGCAAAATAGGCAACAGTTAAAGAAAAAATTGGTGCCAATACAAAAGGAATAATCAAGCTAATATTGAATACAATCGGCAATCCAAAAATGATCGGTTCACTAATATTAAATATCGCAGGTGTTACGGAAAGTTTCGCAAAATCTTTGTAATCTTTTCGGCGACTAAAGATAAATATAGCAATCAGCAAAGCAATCGTATTCCCCGAACCACCCATCACTGCAAAAGTGTCTTTAAACGCCATATTGATAATATGTGGTATTTCCTCTTTGTTCGCATAAGCAGCCATATTTTCTTGCATATTTTGTAATAAAAACGGATCTAATAGTGAGCCAGAAATAACCGCTTGATGAATGCCAAAGCCAAAAAATAAATTGGCAATCGATGTGATGAGTAAGAATCCTGGCAACCCTGTCGTCACTTTACTCAAAGGTCCTGTGATTACAGTAGTAATGACCGTATTAACGTCCATATGAAATAGTTGATTGATTGCAAAAGAACCAATGGCAAAAGTAGTGACTGTTATCATAATGGGTATCAGCACATTGAATGATTTCAACACTGCTGGTGGGATGTTACCCGATAACTGAATCTGCAGTTTTTGGTTATTTGAAAGTTTGATAAATAATTCTGTAGCTACTAGTCCAACAAAAATCCCCACAAACATACCTGAAGCACCGGTATGTGTAACGGGTATTACCCCGCTAACTTCAAAAGCTTGTTGACTTCCCTCAGGTGTAAAGAATGTCATCATAGGTGTTAATACAACAAATGTTGAAATAGCTACCAATACCGCAGCGATTTGATTGGTATAATTTCTACTGACACACATATGATATGATACCGCTGCCACAACTAGCAATGTCGTGATATTCAATGTCCCATTGCTTATTGATGTTCCTATTTCTTGAATTGTTGTTAACGTTCCCGGATCAATGATTTTCCCCATAAAACCTGTGGGTTCTAAAATCACATAATTAATCAATGTGACAAACCCCGCCAACATCATAAATGGCATAAAAGTTGCAAATGCATCACGCAGTGTACGCAAATGTATTTGATTCCCCAACTTCGTCGCAATGATACCAAATTTTTCAAAAATAGCATCTTTTTTACTCATAATACAATCCATCTCCCTCTATTTCGCTGTAAGCGATTGCTTATGACATGATAATACATCAGCCCTTCAACAAAGTAAATACCTTTATATAAAATTATATATCTTTTTATAAATAAAAAAATAAAAACCAACTTCTACGTTGGTTTTTATTTCTCTACAAATACTGCTTCAAAAACAAAATCTTGATATAAATGGCGAGACAATGAGTATTCAAATGGCAAACCAGAAGATAATGAAACTACTTTGTCTACTTCAATCATAAAAGAACCTGGATCAATGGATAAAACTTCTGCATCAAATGTACTCGCAACATCGCCTTTGATCCAAATATGGGAAGATTTAATTTCTAATCCTAATTCATCTGTGATATACCCATAAACTGAGCGTTCCAAATGCTTCGGCTCCAATCCAGGAATAACTGAAAGAGGCATAAAGGTTTGTTCGATTGAGTACGGATCACCATCAATAAAGCGACTTCGAATAATATTATAGACATATTCATTTGGATTGATTTCCAAAATGGTAGCGACTTCATTTTTTGGTAGTTCAATGGAAAATGTATGTATCTTCGATGTAACATGCTCTTCTCCTACCAAGTCAAACAGTCCTTCATTCGGACCGAATACTTTTGAATTATCGATTGGTGTGCGCAATACTTCAGTACCATACCCACTTCTTGTACGCAGGAGTCCTTCTGATACGAGCATATCGATCCCCTTCTTGACCGTTAATTTACTTGTATGATAATTTTTTGCTAAAATATCACCTGGTGGTAGTTTCTCACCTATTGGATATGTACCTTTAGCAATTTTTTTTTTGATATCTGTATAGACTTCCATATATTTGGGCTGTTTCTTCATTTCAAAACTTCCTTTCACCAAACAATCATAACCCTACTTTATCATAAAGACATTAGTTTATGCTACTAAAAATATATACCACAAAAAAGATATATATTTTTATATAAAAGTGTTTACTTTAAAGTGAAAGCGGTGTTAAAATAAAGTCATTGAGTGGAGGGAAAAGATATGACAAAAAAACAATTAGTCTTTCCAAAAGATTTTTGGTGGGGATCTGCTTGGTCTGCTGAACAAGCTGAGGGACGAGGTGAAACCGGAAAAGCAGAAACCATATGGGAACGATGGTTTCACGAACAGCCCAATCGGTTTTATAAAAGAATCGGTCCTGATACGACTACCGATCACATTCATCGCTATCATGAAGATATTCAACTAATGAAACAAACCGGGCACAATTCATTCCGTGTTTCAATTTCATGGGCGCGGATGTTTCCAAATGATGGCGTTGGAGAACCAAATAAAAAAGCCATCGCATTCTACCGTGATTTATTTACTGAGATGAACAATAATGGTATCAAAGTATTCGCAAATCTCTATCATTTTGATATGCCCGCGAAACTACAAGACCAAGGTGGCTGGGAATCCAGAGAAGTTGTAGACGCCTATGTTCACTTTGCGGATACTTGCTTTCAATATTTTGGTGACTTAGTGTACCATTGGTTCACATTCAATGAGCCTTTAGGTCCAATCTTAGGTTCTTATTTGGAAGATTTTCATTATCCTAATATGATTGATTTCAAAAGAGGTGCACAAGCAGCATTCTTTACAATTCTGGCTCATGCAAAAGCAATAGAAGCATTCAAAAAATATGATTTGACAAGCAAAATAGGTGTAATTCTTAATCTGAGTCCAACTTTTCCTAGAAGTCAAAATTCAGCGGATGTTCGCGCTGCAGAAATTGCAGATTTATTCTATACTCGAAGTTTCTTAGATCCAATGGTTAAAGGCGTATTTCCCGAAAAATTGATTACTCTTTTAAAATCATATGAACAAATGCCGGCTGACTACCAAGAGTCAGATTTAGCTACTATCAAAGAGAATACAGCACAAATCTTAGGTCTGAATTATTACGAACCTCGCAGAGTTAAAGCACGCTTAACTGCCATCAACCCTGATGGGCCTTTCCTACCTGACTGGTTTTTCGAGCATCATATTATGCCTGGGAGACGAATGAATGAATACCGCGGTTGGGAAATTTATGAAAAAGGGATGTATGATTTGTGTCTTGATATAAAGAACAATTATGGTAATATCGAAGCTTTTATCTCAGAAAACGGTATGGGGGTAGCAGACGAAGAAAGGTTTATGGATGAAACCGGACAAGTGATCGATGATTATCGGATTTCCTTCATCCAAGATCACTTAGCATATCTTTGGCAAGCAATCCAAGATGGTTGCAACATTAAAGGGTATCATTTATGGACATTTATTGACTGTTGGTCCTGGATAAATTCATACAAAAATCGTTATGGTCTTGTATCGTTAGACTTAGAAACACAAACAAGAACCATCAAAAAAAGTGGCTATTTCTATAAAACTTTGAGTGAGGATAACGGCTTTCTTTACGACACTGATTTACTCATTCGATAATATTTGCATAATAAATTAAAGAAGCAAAGTCCGTTCAAGTATCTTTAGAACGAACTTTGCCTTCTTTTTTACTGTCGCATATCAAGACGCATCAATACATGGTTGGGCCGGAAATTTTCTGCTGAATGGTAGGTCAGTTTTCCGGCTGTAATCGTGTATAAATTATACCCATATCGTTCTTCAAAGCGGACGATGCCGTTCCCTTCGTCTTCTCCGACAAACGACATACTTGCAACCGTAAAATAGGGTATCCCTCTAACTGTACCTGTATAAGCATGATGTGTATGTCCACATAATATCGCACAAATATCTTTGTTTCCTAATAAATCGAGCAAACGATTTGCACCTGGCCAAGCTGATGTACTAGCTTGCCCTTTAAGAAGATGGTGATGGGTCACAAAAAGAACCGGTTTTCCATCCTCTTCCCCTAAGATCTCTTTTAACCATAAAAATTGCCTTTCATCTACAACACCATCCGCAAAGCCATGACAAGAATTATCGAAGCAAATGATCCGAAATTCCCCTGCATCAAACACTTGATTGTATGGCGATGACTCACTTGCCGATTGACACCAGCCTTGTCTAAAATTGGCCTTGATATCATGATTCCCCAACGTAACAAGTATTGGGATCTCACCTAGCATATCACGAAGATTTTGCTTGAGATAAGCGTAATCTTCTGGAGAACCATCTTCAGTTAAGTCTCCACTAACAATGAGCAAATCTATTGTGTGTTTTTCTTTCGCACGTTCGATACAAGTGGTCAATGGAATCATCGGGCTTTGCATCCGGCCAAGCATCCCTTGATAGCCTTCGGTTTGAGCTGCATACTGCTGACGATAATGGATGTCTGAAACGTGTAATATATTCATACGATCATCTCAATTTCTTTCTAATGATACCGGTCAATTGATCCAGTAAAAAAACGGTGACGACAACACCCAGCAAGATGATGCTCACCTTGCTCCACGTGCGTGTTTGAATGGCAAAAATCAACGGAGCCCCGATCCCGCCGGCACCTACTAATCCCAAGGTCGCTGCACTTCGCACTGCGATCTCAAAGTGATTCAGAGCAAAGGAACTATAGATTGGTGCGAGATAAGGTACTCGAACAAAAAACATGGTTTGCCAAAAATTGGCTCCTACTGCTTGTGCTTCCTCTATCAAATGATCATTCATCGCTTCCATCTCTTCAGTGAAAAGTTTACCCAACATCCCGATTTGATGAACACCGATCGCCATGACACCTGCAAAAGGTCCTGGACCTACAACCTTCACGAAAATAATGGCATACACCAACTCTGGAAAGGCACGCAACACATTGCAGATCATTTTGCCAATTTTAGCGACCCACGGGGCACTTTGCCAAAGATTGGCCGCGCTGATCAACGTGATGGGTATCGCCAAAACTGCAGCAATCAGTGTACCCAAGCAAGCAATCGCCAATGTCAGTAGTAACAAACTAAACAAATCTTCTCCGCTGCCATCATAAAAGAATGACCAGTCTGGCTTGCTCAAGCCTCTGATCACTTCCTGCCCCATGGTAAGCGAAAAAGTACTTAGGCTAGAGTAATCTAGTGTCAACAACGCAAGCAGAACGAACGCCATAAAAATACTGCACCAGACCCATGTTCTTTTTTTTATATCTTTCACCATCATAGAAACGCCCTCCTGACTCGTTCACTGCAAAAATCGACTACAGCAACCGTTATTAAAATCAGTAGAATGATGATCGACACCCGTTCGTAATTCATTAATGCCAGTGACGCATTCAAAATCACACCAATCCCTCCAGCGCCTACATATCCCAAAACTGTCGATGCCCGTACATTGACTTCAAAGGCATAAAAAGTGTAGCTGGCAAATTGTCCCATCACTTGCGGCAAAATCGCGTAAATAGTGATTTGCCATTTGTTGGCGCCTACTGCAGCAGCTGCTTCAATCGGCGCCTGATCGATCGTTTCGATTGCTTGAAACATCAATTGAGAGACCATCCCAAATGTAAAGACTGCGATGGTCAAGACTCCAGTCGCTTCTCCTATCCCTACGATGGCAACGAATAAAGCCGCCAGCAATAAATTCGGCACTGTCCGTATCAACCCTAAAATGAAGCGAATCACTATAGAAAGCCAACGATTTTCGGTGAACACGGTTGTTGCTAATAAACTAAAGGGCAATGCCATTGCTACACCAATGATGGTACCGAGAAAGGACATTTGCAATGTCTTCAGCAAAGGAAGGAGCAGCTTAGGTATATAGCGTACATCCGGATGTAAAAACCGCGCAAAAAATGCCGTCATTTGATTGCTGTTTGTCCAAATTTTGGTAAAATCAGCACCCGTGATCCAAACACTACTTTGAAAGCACAACAATAAAAAGATCAGAAGCAAGAGATGCTTATATAGATGAAAGTGAACTGTATCTCTTAGCTTCAAAGATCTCCCCCACTTTCTTCAAAAATAGCTTTGCCATATATTTGTTCCAAACGTTCATCTGTCAAAACTTCCGGCGAACCATCAAAAACAATTTTTCCAGCTTTCAAGGCAATCACTCTGGTTGCATAGGTTCTGGCCAATGGTACAGAATGCAGATTGATCACGATCGTTTTTGCCATAGTTTGATTGATCTGCTGCAAGTCGTGCATGACTTTTTCAGTTGTGATGGGGTCAAGGGAAGCCACTGGCTCATCGGCCAAAATAATAGGCGCTTGCTGCACTAAAGCGCGGGCAATCAATACCCGTTGCTGTTGGCCACCACTAAGCTGATCACTGCGGGTTTGCAGTTTATCAGATAGTCCGACAGATGCCAAAGCAGTCTGTGTCTGTTGATAATCTTCCTTTGTAAAAAGACCTAAAATGCTTTTCCATGTGCTGTAATAACCTAATCTGCCGGATAAGACATTTTTCTGCACAGTACTGCGTTTGACCAAATTGAACTGTTGCGATATCAAGCCAATCTGTCGCCGAATCAGCCGCAACTCTTTCTTATTGGCTTTCGTCACTGATCGTTCATTGACCCGAATGTCTCCTTCTGTAATAGGGACGAGTTTATTGATCGAACGGAGCAGCGTGCTTTTACCGGCACCACTTAGTCCGATGATCGCGACGAATTCTCCTTGTGCGATCGTTAAATTGATATCGGTTAATCCTTGTACACCATTTGGATAGATTTTTGATACATGATCAAATGTTATCATCTTTATTCTCCATCTATGTAAAGGCAGACTCCAAAAGAGGGACTACCTTATGATTTTATTCTGCAGCCTTTTTGGTATAGTCACGAATGGTATCATACGCTGAATCAGCCGCTTCTTCATAGCCTTGATGTCCCCACAATGCCATTGCTTCAGCACCTTCTTCATCATCCGCCATATGCAGAAAAACTTCTTTGATTTCAGATTTCAACGCATCATCCATTGTTGGCTGAACAGCGATGGCATCATTTGGGATGTCCCCTTCAGTCAAATACAATACTTTCAATTCAGAAAACAGATCATTGTCGGCAAAACTTGACGCAAATACATTGCGGGCTCCTTCAAAAACAAATGCGGCATCCATTTGCCCGTTAAGGACGGCTGTGATCTCGCTAGGAATGTCATTGACTGTCGTTAACGTCGCTTCTGTTGTTGGATCGATTCCTGCATCTTTCATTTCTGCGACTGGATAAATATACCCACTTGCTGAGTTTGGACTCAATGTGGCTATTTTTTTCCCTTTCAAATCTGTCAGTTCATTTAGGCCGCTATCCGCACGAACCAAAATTTCACCTTTGAAGGTATTGGTTTTCTCTCCTTCGATCGGTAAGCCAGTTTCTTGATCATATTCGCCTAATTGAGAAGTCAAAATCGCTTCAGCTGCGTCCATATCTTTGGCTTGCACATAGGCCGCAGGCGGCATGATACCTAGATCGACTTGTCCAGAGGCCATCGCTTCAACGATCGTTGAATAATCTGTAGCTAACGTCACCTCGACATCACGGTCTAATTGTTTAGATAAATATTCAGCAAATGGCTTGGCTTTGGCTTCCATCGTGCCATCATTGTTGGTAGGTACAAACTGAACCACCAATTTATCCATTTCAGCACTTTGATCACTGCTCCCACTACTGCAGCCAGTCAATAGCAAAGCCAAACTCATTGCCACGATCCCTTTGGTCATCTTTTTAATAAGCATCATTTTTTCCTCCTAATGGTTTACCCTGCGTTACCTGTAAATCATAGCAATTTTTTATATAAAATGAAGTGACACATGTCCTATTTTACCTTATTTTTACATACAATTTACATATTTTTTTTTTTATCGTTCGTGTTGAGTCTATGGAAGTTCTACGTTATACTTAGAGAAATCATGTGGGAGGCGCATTTGATGAAAATCATTCATGATAGTCAACGCTTAGCAGAATACATTGACACCTTTGACCTGCAGGGGTACATGGATAGTGATCTGCTGTCGATGGCTTCTCTGCAAAAATTTGATAAAGAAGAACATTTGATCTATGCAGAAACCCCATCAGACTACCTTTATTTTTTAGTTGAAGGGACAGTGATGGTTTACTCTTTTTCCTCCGACACCCAAACGATCTGTATCGATTATGCCCAGCCAGCATCTCCATTAGGTGAAGCGTCTTCACTTTGGGAGTTGCTCCCTAAAAGTAGTGTCAAAGCTGCGTCTAACTGTATATGTGTTTGCGTTCCCCTCAATCGTTATCGCACCACATTACAGCAAGATGTTCGGTTTTTACAAACAGTGTGTCAATTGCTTAGTTATCGCTTAAATGCCGGGATCAACTTGGCAAATGCCTTGAATACACCCGTAGAAGCCCGTTTGGCAAAATTTATGTTGGCAAATCAAGAAAACGAGCGCTTTTCTTTCCAACTGACTACTTGTGCGGCTATTCTAAATGTCAGTTATCGCCATCTTTTACGAACCATCAATAACTTTCGCGAAGAGAAATGGATCGAGCGCGACAAAAAAGGCTATATCTTATCTGATATAGCTGCACTAGAATCTTTAGCAGAAAATCTTAGTTAACTAAAAATGACATTATAAATAGCGAGAAAAAACAGCGAGAAACACCTCTTCTAGGGGTGCTTCTCGCTGTTTTAGTGTCTTTCTATTTTTTCAGCAAATCGACAAAAATCTCTGATAGCGCTCGCTCCTCATTAAAGGGGCGCACGTAATGATAGTCGGTTCCGCCGGATGCCAAAAAATAGCCTTTGTTTTCTTGTTCCAATTCTTCGATCGTTTCTAAACAATCCGCCACAAATCCTGGTGCAACGATCAAGATTTTTTTGATTCCTTGTCCAGGTAAAGTCTTTAATGTCGCGTCTGTCGCTGGAGTGAGCCATTCATTGGGACCAAATTTAGATTGGAACGTTTGAAAGTGCGGCACATCTATGCCCATTTTTTCCATGATCAAACGTGTGGTGGCTGTACATTATTCAGGATATCGATCGCCATCTTTCACATAGGATGCCGGAATACCATGATAAGAAAACACTACTGCATCCACTGTATGTGCAGCCAATGCCTGCTTGATCTTGTCAGCATAATAAGCAATATATCCAGGATGATCATAAAACGAGCGGATAAAACGAAGATCGATGATCTTGTCAGAACGACGAAAGAAACCCATGACGTCGTCAAAAACGGAGCCTACCGTTGTTCCCGAATATTGCGGGTATAACGGAATGACCGTTAGATCAGTCACACCACCAGCCAACATCTCCTCGATGGCATCTGGGATCGCAGGTGAACTATAAGACATAGCGATACCGACTTTCGTATCTGGTAATAACTGCTGTAGATTTGCCTCTTGCGCACGTGCATATTTCAGCAAAGGAGAAACACCATCTTCAAAAATTTGTGCATACAAAGCCGCTGCTTTTTTTGGTCGTGTCGTTAAAATAAAGCTATTCAAAATCGGTTGCCAAATAACACTTGGCATTTTGATAATACGTTTATCTGATAAAAAAGGTTTCAAATATTTTTTTACATCTTGCGGATCAGGACTATCTGGTGTCCCTAAATTGATCAATAATACCCCGCGCTTCTTTTCCACGGATCTATCTCCTTTAGTCATACTGCACAAAGCTTTATTATAACGAACATTCGCTCCTGAAGCTTACGATATGCTTGTGAAGTAAAAGGGACGCTGATTTTTGACGCAGTCGGATGCTTCAGGATTGGATGCCCCGTTTTAACCAACTGACTTTATAATCAAAGTCTTGGAGCAGTGTTTCCGCCGTCCATTCATTGGCATAGGCATCCGTCAAGCTGTCGATCACCAATTTCATAGAAAAATACAAAAAACTCATGGCTTCTGCTTCCCCTTTGATATTGAAATGATTGGCGGTCAAAATTTTTTGCCACGCCTCTGCGCCATGCGGATCTTCACTTCGATAAGAAAACAAATAACTATTTTGAGTCAACAGCTGTAATTCTTTATACCCATCAGAAGCAGGATCGTATGCCAATGCCTCAGTCAAAAAAACAGCCAATCCTGCAAAAAAATCATCATGATGTCGGGCAATCTGCTGCAAAATCCGACCATGGATTTTATTGGCAGCATCTTTGATCAGATAATCATACGCATCATTTAAATCGTCAAAATATTTATAAAAGATGCCTCTAGACATTTGCAGATCATGAACGATCTCACTGACTTTCACTTGGCTCAAAGGTTGTTTAGCAAAAATGTGCAATAACACCCCGCGCACAAACGCTTTTTTTTCTGCAGGCAAATGATTGAAGGTCGCTTTCGGCATACAATTGCCCTCCTCTTTCGTTTTTTTAAATTATAGCATAAAAAAAGCAAAGAAAAACGGTGACAAAATGTCACCGAGGGTGTATGATGTTTTTCGAAAGGGGAAATGCATTATGTATTTAGCGTGGAAAGAAATCCGCTATGCCAAGTTACGGTATAGCTTGATCATTGGCATCATGCTCTTAGTCGCTTATGTTGTCTTCATGTTGTCAGGGCTCGCTAACGGGTTGTCAGATGGTCACAAAAAAGCAGTCAGTGATTGGGGGGCTTCTTCGATCATTCTTTCAGAAGACAGCAACAAAGTAGCCAGCGCCTCGATCCTCACGCAAGGAGATCTCGATCGGATAAGCGCGAAGGAAAAAGCAGCTGTTGGCCTGACTGCTTCTGCGATTGCCCATGCAGGCACGGATGAAAAAACCAACCTTTCTGTTTTTGGTGCAGAAGCAGATAGTTTTGTTGTCCCAAAGGTCATTGGTGGCCGGCTTTATCAAGCAACAAACGAAGTGATCGTTTCTGAGAATTTATTGGATGATGATTATCAGTTGGGGGATCAAATCACTTTAGGCAGTGACGACACGACCTTCACGATCGTTGGTGTCACTAAAGCTACGACATATAGTGTGGTTCCAGTGCTCTACCTCGATCTAGATGCCTATGCGCAGCTAAAATATGGCCAGCAAGCCTATACTGACGATAGCCAGAAACCGATCACTCTAATTGCCACAAAATCAGCAGCTTCCGCAGTTTCTTTGGACAATAAAGATGAAACAACCAAATTAACGACGTTGTCCATGGATGACTTCATTCAAAATCTACCTGGGTATGCTGCAGAAAGACTCACACTGAATGCTATGGTTTACTTCTTATTTATTGTTGTAGCAGCAGTTGTTGGTATCTTCTTATATGTGATGACTTTGCAAAAAACCAGCCTCTTTGGGATACTAAAAGCCCAAGGGGTAGCAACGAGCTATTTGGTCCGTTCAATTATCGGTCAATCTTTGATCGTGAGTATTGTCGGTGTCGCTTTGGCTTATCTTTTGAGTTTTTTGACAAGCCTTGTATTACCCGCAGCGATGCCCTTCACAGTTGATTTGATCCAATGGTCATTGTATGGTGTGATTTTGATCGTCGTTTCTATGGTCGGCGGACTATTCTCCATTCGTACCGTGACCAAAGTTGATCCCATTACCGCGATAGGAGGCGAATAAGATGGCAACAGTCTTATCTATGGAAGGTATCATCAAACGATTTGGCAGTGGCCATACAGAAGTCACTGCCTTGAAAGGCATCGATTTTAACGTAGCAGCTGGTGAATTTATCAGTATCATCGGCCCTTCTGGATCAGGAAAAAGCACCTTTTTAACGATTGCCGGTGGCTTACAAACCCCTACAGAAGGGACGATCACGATTGGCACTCGTCCCTTTACTCACTTAACAGGAAAAGAACGTGCCAAAGCCCGTTTTGACGAAATTGGCTTTATCTTGCAAAGCGCAAACTTAGTTCCCTTTTTAACTGTTCAAGAACAATTTACCCTCGTTGACAAGTTGAACAAGCGACATGAACAAGCCAAAGCAGAAGAACTGCTGCAATCGCTGGACATATTTGATTTGAAAGACAAGTTTCCCAAAGAACTTTCTGGTGGCGAACGCCAACGTGTGGCAATTGCCCGCGCATTGTTCAATGATCCTGCCATCATCTTAGCTGATGAGCCAACCGCCAGTTTAGACTCTGATCATGCCTTTGAAGTTGTTCAATTATTGGCCAAAGAGGCGCATGACAAACAAAAAGCGATCATCATGGTCACACATGATCCACGGATGACGCAATGGAGCGATCGAACGTATCGGATGAAGGACGGTTTGCTACAGGAAGAAGCTTGATTTTACTTTCCCTTCTTTCAAGAAAAATGACCACAAACAGCGGAAGAATCCCCGCTGTTTGTGGTCATTTCGTTTATTTATTTCACGATTGCCAAGAAATCTTCGCCTTGCAAGACATCGCTTTGATTCATATCCAGCACATCTAAATAATTTGGTGTGTTGGTGACAACGATAGGGGTAACCGTTGAGAAGCCAGCATTTTTGATTACATCTAAATCAAATTTGACCAACAAGTCTCCACGTTTGACTTGATCATCTTGTTTAACGAAGGTTTCAAAACCTTTGCCCTCTAATTCAACTGTATCCATCCCAATATGCATTAAAATCTCTGCACCTTCTGTTGTCGTTAAGCCAACAGCATGACCGGTAGGAAATAGTGTCGTGATCGTGCCGTCTGCCGGGGCATACAATGCACCAACAACAGGTTCGATCGCGATCCCTTTTCCTAATGCACCTGAAGAGAAAACTTGATCTTTAACTTCAGATAACGGAAGAATTTTGCCTTCTAACGGACTGCTCAAAATGATTCGTTCCGTACCACTAATAGTCACTGGCGCTGCTGGTCCATTCGTTTCTTTAGCAGCTGCTGTGTCGGGTTTGTCTTCAAAACGCAAGACGAAGGTCAAGACAAAGGCGGCAACAAAGGCAATTGCTGTACCAATCGATGCTGCAATCAACCCACTAAGATCTTTGGTATCTTGAGGGATAAATGAAGGTAAGCTCAGGACACTCACTAAACCAAAGGTAAAGTTTTCAACATGACTAAACCCTATAAATGCGCCGCCGATCGCACCACTGATACAAGCAGCGATAAATGGTTTTTTCAATGGTAATGTGACCCCATAAACAGTCGGTTCGGTAATCCCGAAGAATGCTGTGATCGTTGACGACAAAGCTAAACCTTTTAACTTTACATTTTTTGTGATAAAGAAGACTGCCAATGCGGCACCACCTTGAGCGACAACGGCTGGCAACAACATAGGAACCATCGTATCGACACCATTTTGACTTAGATTCAACAACATGATCGGTACAAAGCCCCAATGCATACCGAACATCACGAATACTTGCCATAATCCACCCATAACTGCGCCAGCGACAAGCGGACTAAAGTCATAAATACTGCCATAAGCGCTTCCTAGCAGATTCCCAAGAATCGTTCCTAATGGGCCAACAACAATAAATGTCAATGGTGCCATAATCAGAAATACCGCTAACGGCACACAAATGATTTGCAAGAAACTCGGAATAACTTTTTTAAAGAAACGTTCCACATAACTTTGTAGAAAGACTGCCAAAATGATTGGAATAACCGATGATGTATAGGCACTTGCCCCGATGATCACTGGAATCCCAAAAAAATGCAGCGTTTGACCAGCTAATGCCGTGATATTGGGATGAACCAATGCCATGGCCAAAGAAACAGCTAAGAATTCATTGGTTTTAAACTTTTTAGCTGCTGTGAAGGCCAACATTACAGGCAAATAAGTGAACAAACCATCTGCAATGGCATATAAAACTGTATACACGCCAGATTCGGCTGTCAGCCAATTCAAGGTCAGCGCCAAAGTCAAGAACCCTTTCAAGACCCCTGCACCGGCCATCGCACCTAAAAATGGTGTAAAAATAGACGAAATAATGTCGATCAATTGATTGAAAATATTCCCTTTTTCACCAGTGTCTTCAGCAGTGCCATCGAAATTTGCTACACCATTCAGTTCACGATAGACATCACTGACATGGCTGCCGATCACGACTTGATATTGCCCACCGCTTTGAACCACTTGAATCACATCATCATCTTGATTCAAAGCTGCTGTGTCCGCTTTTTGCTCATCCTTCAGTTTGAATCGCAAGCGGGTGGCGCAATGGACCACACTATTGACATTTTCTTTGCCGCCAACGGCCGTTAAGACACGTTCCGCGATTTCTTTGTTTGTACTCATTTTACAACACTCCTTTTTTTGATATAAAAAAACCCAGATTGAAAAAACGACCATCAGCAAATCAAACCATGCTGACTGTTGTCTTTTCAATCTGGGTCTTGCCTGCCGAACAGTAACAATCCTTGAACGATTGAATGTCTATTACTTTTGATCATTGACCACCCGTTCGATATGAATCGTCAAATAAATCATTTCTGATTCACCAATCGATTTATCGTAGGTCTTGATCAAATACTCATTGATCCGTTGTACCGTTTGAAATGCTTTTGGGTACTTTGATTGCACAAGTGCAAATAAAAATTCATCTTTCTCGCTAGACAGTGCATCACTTAAATAACGCTGTGCGAAATACTGCAGATGCGTGGTGATTCGCTGATAATTCAACGAGTCCGGATTAAAGACACGTCCATAAAAACGACTAATGATCGCCAACACATCACGAACGATCTCAACAGCTTGCATCGTGGTTTCCATTGTCCCATTGGCTTGCTCGCTATTGACGATATGAAAAGCAATAAATCCTTTCTCAGTATCCGGTAATCTGACCCCAAATACATTCTCGAAATAGTCGATCGCTTTTGTGGCAACGCCATATTCCTTAGGATAAAACTTGCGTGTCTCGAACAAGAGCGGATTGGGAATCTCGATGCCTTCTCGTGCGCGAATCAAGGCATAGTGCATATGATCGGTCAAAGTCAGATAAATATTGGGGGATAATTCAACCCCTAAGATCGTTTCCGCATCATCAACAATCTGCTTGACAGCTTCGACCTCTTCCACTGGGATATCAGAAAATAATTGTTGAAACTGATTGGCTGTCAATGCATCTTTTAAGACAAACTCTTTTTCCACAAAAGCCGCATCAACTGGGTCGCCCACTTTTTTCTTAAAAGCGATTCCTCGTCCCATATAGATGACTTCCTGACCGGCATCATTGGTCGAGATCACGACATTATTATTCAAAATTTTTCCAATAATCATCGATATCCCTCACTCCAAAATAAAAAAACCTAGAATCTCCCCATCAATACACTACGGTCAATTCTGGTTTTGCCTGCCGAACAGTAACAATCCTTGTAACTGAGAGAATAATAACACACTCATTTAACAGATGCAACCCTTTTCAAAAAGGATTTCTTTCAACTGCCACAGCTGCGTTATCCAAGTAGACCAATTTCCTTAAAAAAATAATCTTTTTTATGTATCATTATGTTTTTTAATTAAAAAAGAAACGAGGATTGATCCCCTCGTCTCTACTTACTTTCATTCCACATGCAGACCGATTATTTTAACCCTTGCATCCGACGCGCTTTGATGGCGTTGCCCAGTGTGCCGTATGTAAAGACGGCAATCCCTAACCAGATAAAGGCAAAGGCAGAGAACTGCGCCACTGTATACGTTTCGTGGAACAAAAAGACTGCCAGTAACAGCATGATCGTCGGATTGATATATTGGATAAACCCTAATGTAATATACGAAATACTTTTCGCGGCTTCGGCAAAGAGCAGTAAAGGGATCGCTGTAACGATTCCAGCCCCAGCCAACAAGAGATTGGTTTGCAATGGATAATCCATGAACCCAACACTAGAAAAAGCAAGAATATAAATCAGCGCAAAGGGTAAAATGATGCCGGTCTCGACTGTTAATCCGGTGACAGAACTAATCGGGATACGACGTTTGATCAGGCCATAGGTACTAAAAGAAAAGGCCATGATCAATGAAGCGTACGGCACACTGCCGGTTTGGATCGAAAGCATGATTACCCCGATACTGGCCAATAGACAGGCAATAAGGCCTGACCGACTCAATCGTTCTTTCAAAAACAACGTTGCTAACAAGACATTGACCAACGGATTGATATAATAACCCAAACTCGCTTGCATCACATGTCCTGCACTTACAGCGAAAATAAACGTAAACCAATTGATCGAAATCAGCACAGAGGCCAATGCGATCAATCCCGCAAAAGCTTTGTTTTTCCACAATAACTTTAGTTCCTGGATAAATTGTGTCCATTTGCCAGATACAAGAATAAATAGAATCATAAAAATAAACGACCATAAAATCCGATAGCACATCGTGGCTAAAGGTGATACCCCAACGATCATTTTCCAGTAAAGGGTGATCAACCCCCACAATACATATGCTGACAACCCATAATAAATCCCTTTATTTTTCATGTATCGATTGATTTTTCTGAGGACCGACAACCACTCGATCAGGAGAAAAATACGCCTCCTCTTTTTACAAGTTACCTTATTATAGCGAAAATTCTGATTTTTCATATCCTTTTCATGAAAAAAGACGAACAAAACAATCGTTTTCTTCGTCTTTTTCACAGCAGCGCTGCACTTATTCAATTGGTTCTTCTGCCCCTTCGACCCAGACAGGCGTAGTATCCTGCTTGTCTCGAATCAAAAACAAACCGGTCGCAAACAGCAAGCCCGATGCGATCGTCATCAATAGAAAAGATACATTCATCCCATGAAGCAAAGCCGCAGCCCCGGACAAAGTGGTGCTTTTTTGGGCAACGCTATTCATAATGCCAACAAAAAGTGCCGTACCGATCGCACCAGCTACTGTTCGCAAAGAGGTGAGCAACGCTGTGCCATGGGCAGTCAATTCTGGTGCAATGTTTTTATTGCCCCATGTGACAAAGGGCATCAACAAGCAGCCTGTCGCTGCACACCGCAGTATATTCAAACAAACCGCCAGCCAAATACTTGAGTCCATATGAACAAAATACATCCCAATATTACTTAAAACCAGAGAACCGCCACCGAAAATCGTTAACAGACGGATGCCGATTTTATCATAAATACGGCCGGCTATCGGACTAAGCAGGGCCGAAACCAAAGAGCCTGGCAAAATCACCAATCCGGATATCGTCGCCGATTTGCCGAGGATCGATTGTACGTATAACGGCATCAACATCGCTGACCCCATCAAGACTAAATACAGCAAGATACTGCCAAAAACACTGATTGCATATTCTTTGGTTTTCAGCACTTGTAAATCAAGAAAAGGTTGGGTTGATCGAAATTGTCTGAGAACAAACCAAATACCAGCCAGCAAACCAATCCCTAGTGCCCCTAAGACAGGTACACTCACAAATCCATAACTGCCAATGTTGCCAAATCCTAATGTCACCCCACCAAAAGCGAAGGCACTCAACACAAAAGATAATTGATCAAATCGGCTTTTGGCTGTAGGCAAGACATCGTCAAAGACTCGAATCGCCCAAATCAATGATAGCAAAACGATCGCCGCAACAATATAAAAAATCGCATGCCAGTTCAGCCGGTCTACGATCACCCCCGCCAACGTTGGTGCAATCACTGGAGCTGCCGTGATCGACAAGCCATACCAGCCCATCACGACGCCAATGCGATTCATTGGATAAATCGTCAACAAAATTACTTGTGCCATAGCGGTCAGAATACCATTCCCGATTGCTTGCAAGATACGCGCAAGCATCATAACAAAAAAGTTCGGCGCCCCAGCACATAATAACAACCCTACCAGCGCGATCCCTAAGGCAGATAAATATAATTTCTTCGTTGGTACCCGATTCATTAAATAGGCAGTCAAAGGCATCACGATTGCCATCGCCAATGAATAGCCGCTAGTTAACCACTGACCTGTTGTCACTGAAATCTGCAAGTCGGTCACGATTGCTGGCAATGCCGTTGTGAGGGCTGTCGCCAACATCGATACTGCAATACAGGTAATCATCAAATTGATGAAAATCAACGTTCGCTGCCTTTCCGTTCGTTCATGGGCCTGCTTGTTTATATGATTTACTTCATTTAGTTCATTCGGTTCATTTAGGTCACTCAATCAATGTGTGCCTCCTTTTCATGGTAAAATGCTTCGATTTTGGCTAAACCTTCGCCAAAAATTTGTTTTTCCTCGTCTGTTAAATAGGTCAACATCTCGGTATGTGCTTTGCTGCGTTTGTCTTTCATCAACTGTGCCTCTGCTTTACCAGCTTCTGTCAATGAGATCAGATGACTCCGTTTGTCCTTTGGATCAATTTCTTTATGGATCAAGCCTTTTTCCACCAATTTTTTGATCAGTTCTCCCGTAGATGTCGAACGAATCGCCAAATAGGCCGCCAGATCCTTTTGTGTCAACGTGCCTTTTTCATCTAATACAATCAAGCAATTGAACTGTCCGCGTCCCGGCATAAAATTGCCATATTTCTTTTCCGCATATCGTCGATTCAATTTATATACTTCAAATAATCGTTCTACGATTGCTACATCTGAATAAGCCATTGTATTTTCTCCTTTCTTTCTGTTTTTACTATGTACATCACGCCAAAGTGAAACTGTTTAGATAGGTACCTATCTAAAAGGCATGGTCTATTTTTACATAGGTACCTATCTATTGTCAATACGTCGATCCATAGAAGGCGTATTCATTTAGCTATTTTCTTCTCTTAGCGGGTTTGAACACAAAAAAAGTATTGAGTCAGCGACAACTCAATACTTCATGGCTTACGTTTGCTGTGCTTCAAAAGCAGCCAATAACTGGCGCACTTCATCTGTAGACTTGGTATTCATTAATTTTCCACGTAATTCACTGGCACCAGGAAAGCCTTTAACATAAATTTTGAAAAATCGATGCAAACCAGCGATCGAACGGGGCACCATTTGCGCATAATGGTCTTGCAGATCTAATTGCAAGTGCAGCAATCCCAACAACTCTTCCGACGTATGGTCTTTAGGTTCTTTTTCAAAGGCATAGGGGTTCTTGAAAATCCCCCGGCCGATCATCAAACCATCGACACCATATTTTTCAGCTAAGGCCAAGCCTGTTTGCCGATCAGGAATGTCACCGTTGATCGTCAACTTGGTTTGTGGCGCGATTTTATCTCTTAATGCTACAACTTCAGGAATCAGTTCCCAATGGGCGTCAACTTTGCTCATTTCCTTGCGGGTCCGCATATGAATTGACAAATTGGCAATGTCTTGTTGCAGCACATGGGTCAACCAAGCCTCCATCTCCCCCAGCTCGGTATAGCCTAAACGTGTTTTGACGCTGACAGGCAGTCCCCCAGCTTTGGCGGCTTGAATCAATTCCGCTGCAACTTCAGGCCGCAAAATCAATCCACTGCCTTTACCTCGACCAGCAACATTGGGTACTGGGCACCCCATATTGATATCAATCCCCTGAAAGCCCATTTCAGCCAATCCAATACTCATCTCACGGAAAAATTCAGGCTTATCTCCCCAAATATGTGCCACCATCGGCTGTTCATCCTCGGTAAAGACCAGCCGACCACGTACACTGTCGCGACCTTCTGGATGACAATAGCTGTCTGAATTGGTAAATTCGGTAAAAAACACATCCGGTGCGCCGGCTGCTTGCACCACATGTCGAAAGACGACATCAGTCACGTCTTCCATAGGTGCCAAAACGAAAAAGGGCGACGGTAATTCAGCCCAAAAATTTGTTGTCATGATCTACGCTCCATTTCTTTGACCTCAAGTCAGCAAGATACTCCTCGCAAAACAAAGTTATTATACTAGGAATAGACAAAAGAAGCAAAAAATGGCGCGCAAAGAAACTGCCTCTCTATGAAAAATAGTATTGCTTCATCCGAGCCTATTTATTTGCTGCTTCGTGTCACTTATTTTTAAGCACAATCGCTTTCCTATGATTCTCTGACTGATGTGTCCTTCGTTTGACGGCCAAAAGACTCTTTTGGTATACTACGTGAACGCTTGCTATTCGTTGATATTTCAGCACGTTATAACAAGTGGTCTATTCAATAATAAAAAAGTGAGGTTAGTTGGTTGAAAAAATTCCCATTTCAAAGTTTCGTATTGATCTTGATTGCATTTATTTTAGGATTTAGTGAATTTATCATTGTGGGTATTCTAAATGATTTATCCCGTGAATTTTCTGTTTCAGTTTCAACCGTTGGCTATTTGGTCACGATATTTGCTTTGATTTATGCCTGCAGCACACCCGTGATCACCAGTTTGATTGGTCAAAGACCATTAAAAAGAGTATTGATGATTCTTCTTGGTATTTTTACTATCGGCAATCTATTGACGGCATTGGCCCCAACGTATTTGATTTTATCGATTTCAAGAATCGTTGTAGCCATTGTTTCTGGTGCCGCCATTTCCGTTGCAATGGCCTTCGGCACCCATTTAGCCCCTTTAGAAAAAAGAGCGTGGTTGATTTCATGGGTCTATTCCGGCTTTGCCGATGGCTTTCTATACGATTTTTGTCATCAGTATTGTGGCCATGCTTTTTGTTTGGCTCAGCTTACCCGCTGATTTCAAACAAGTCCGTTCTGAACACAACCGCTTTTCAGATCAGTTCACTATTTTCAAACATCCCCAGATCCAGCTTAGTGTCTTGATCACGATGTTTAGCTTAGCCGGCGTCTATGTTGTCTATACCTATCTCCGTCCTTTGTTCTCCGAACAATTGCACATTAGTATCTCACTGATCACGATCGCTTTTACGGTCTATGGATTCATGTCCTTGTTGAGCAATCAGTTAAGCGGAAAAATCGCGGAAGGCCCCGGATTGTCTTTCATGCCTAAGGTCTACCTTTGCCAATTGGCTTTATTGATTGCCTTGCCATTTTTGCTGACGATACCGATTCTTGGAACGATCGATATTATGCTGCTGGGATTGACGATGTATTTGATCAATTCCCCTATTCAATTACATGTTCTTGAGATTGCTGAAGCATCGTTCCCTCAATCACTGGTTTTGGCTTCGTCTCTAAATTCAATATTCGCTAATTTCGGGATTGCCTTAGGGTCTGCAGCTGGCAGCTTGATCGTTCAATTTAACGGCACAAAGTATGTAGGTCCTGGTGGAGCTGTTTTTACATTGATGACCCTAGTCTTGTTAGTTACACTAAATCGCCACGTTCGCCGACAGGCTGTTGCAGAACCTAAAACAAGAAGCTAAGACCAGCTTCAATTTTAGTCGGCAGCTGTGATACACTGATAGTATCTTTCTCGTTTGTGTCCACCATTCATGCATAGTAAAAGGAGCATCGAACATGACAGTGGATCATTATAACAATCCAGATTTTTTTAAAAAATATAGCCAAATGTCACGATCCACTCAAGGATTGGCAGGTGCAGGCGAATGGTCAGAGTTGCAAAAGCTATTGCCTGATTTCACAAACAAAGAGGTTCTTGACCTTGGGTGCGGCTATGGGTGGCATTGCAAGTTTGCCGCCGATCACGGAGCAAGTCACGTAGTGGGCATCGATGTATCTCAAAAAATGTTGGCAGTTGCGCAAGCCAAAAATGCTGATGAACATATAAGCTATCGTTGTGCAGCAATGGAAGATCTCGATTATCCCGACAACCACTTCGACTGTGTCATCAGCTCGTTGGCCTTTCACTATATTGCCGATTTCTCTTTGCTTGTACAAAACATTACCCGCTGGTTACGCCCGAATGGGACTTTTGTCTTTTCGGTGGAACATCCGGTATTTACAGCACGAGGTGATCAAGATTGGTTTTATGGTTTGAATGGGGAAAAACTGCATTTTCCAGTAGACCATTATTATGAAGAAGGCGTGAGAGATGCTGTCTTTTTAGGTGAACCGGTGCAAAAATACCATCGCACCCTCACCACTTATTTACATACCCTGTTGCAAGCAGGGCTGGTCATCACTGATGTGATCGAGCCGCAACCACCGGAAACAATGATGCATCTTCCAGAAATGAAAGATGAATTACGCCGACCTATGATGTTGTTGGTTGCAGCTAGGAAATAGTTGCAGTTGATCAACACAAAAAAGATAAGTTGAAAACCACATTTCAACTTATCTTTTTTTATTATAAACTTGCTATTCGTTTTGTTCATCAAACGTCTGCCGATACCGTGTATATACCGTATCTGGCAGAGAGATTTCGGTTGTTTGCAGCCACTGCAGCAATTGATGGCCAAGATCTTTAGCCATGTTAGCGGAAGCTTTGATTTGTTCATCAGAAATATCATTCACATGTATCCCGGCAGTGATCAGACAATGCCCGGGCAATGCATCTTTGATGATTTCTGCGATGATCGTACTGAGGACATCATCTTTATGGTAGCGTCCGTGATGGCTATGGAAACGAATCGTTTCCATAGCCATATCATCCGCAACAGCTGTCACTGTACCTAAATGCGGCACATCGCCACCAGTCAGAACAATCAATAAATCAGCGCCTACAAAAACTGCTTCTGCCGTCATCGTATAGCCTGCTTCTGTAGTTTGGCATCTTTGGGTCAGCATTTATTCTTCCCCTTTCCAACGCCCATCGCTCTCATTTTCGATTCCTAAGGCATCCATGATTTTCATCGTTTGATGGTTGACCAAATCTGCAATCGTTTCTGGATGATTATAGAAAGCCGGAATTGGTGGGATGATTTGAACACCTAATCGGGATAATCTTGTTAAGTTTTCCAGATGGATCGTACTTAATGGTGTTTCTCTAGGAACGAGGATCAGCTTTCGTTGTTCTTTTAAAGTGACATCTGCCGCACGTGCAATCAAGTTGTCGCTATATCCCATCGAAACGGCTGCGACTGTTTTCATACTTGCTGGAACGATGACCATCCCATCGACAAGAAAGGATCCACTCGCAATCGTGGCACCAAGATCATTGATAGCATAATGATAGTCCAATAGAGATTCTAGTTCATGCAATGACATATCTGATTCTAGCTTCAAATTCTGCTTCGCCCAGGTACTGATCACGCCGTGGGTTTCCACCTCTGGATTGGCGTGTAATTTCTTGATTAGATCAATTGCATACGTTGTTCCTGAAGCCCCACTGATGCCAATCACGATTTTTTTCTTTCTTGTCATAGGTCATTCCTCTTTCCTCATTCTTGCTTAATCCAAGTATTTTTGCCAATCAGGAACATCTTTGAATTTTGCCCGTTCAAAATGTTCTTTCATATCAAAAGGTACTGTGCCATCAAAGATGGTTTTGGCACTCATCCCTCTAAAACGGATCACACCTGGATTGTATTGTGGCAATTCTGAAGGATCAAGGGGATGATTACGCATGCCAGGAATCACGATCACATCTTTGTCGCCTTGGAAACGTGTGTTCAAAGTCCACATCACATCATTCATATCAAAGATATCCACATCATCATCCACCAGAATAACGGTTTTTAACTCTTTGAATGCAGAGAGCGCCAAAATCGCTGCTTGACGTTGAATGCCTTCATCCGCTTCATTTTCTTTGTGGATTTGCATAATGGTCATCAATTTCCCGCCACCTGCTGGTGGATTATAGACATTGACGACTTTCCCTGGGATCGCTTTGTCTACCAGACCCAAAATACTTGCTTCTGTAGGGATGCCCGCCATAGATACGTGTTCTTCACTTGGACCAATCGTTGTTTGCATGATTGGCTTGTCTTTTCGGTGCGTCACTGCTTTGACTTTGACCACATTGACACCTGGATTGGCATCACCTGTGTAGCCAGGGAATTCTGGCATTGCTTTGCCTGTATGGGTATTGATATCTTCTTGCATGGTTTGGTTCGGCATGATCTCAGCTTCGATCACGAACTCAGCACGGGCGATACCCACCTCATTCACAGCGACACCATCCACCAATTGGACAGGTTCATTCCTCAAGGCGCCTGCTACCCACAATTCATTATAACCAAGGGGCGTGGTTGGTGGTTCAAAAGTCGTACCAATCGCGATGGCTGGATCTAAGCCGATATTGATCGTGATCGGCATAGGTTGATTCAATGCTTCGAATTGTTTTTGGAAATGACCAATATGGCGACCGCCAGGCATAATGTACATACCGATCGTGTCTTCATCTTCTAGCACCATCCGGTGTATCGTCACATCGCTCATTGTTTTATCAGGATCTGAACCTAAGACAACACCCAAAGTAATATAAGGTCCGGCATCTTCTTCTGTATTGGTTGGTGCTGGAATCAACTTGCGGATATCGAATCCTTCATCAGTCGCTAAATGAACGACTTCTTGGACCGGCGCTTCTTCTTTTGCGACCTTGATTGGTTTGATTGGATTTTCGACTGATTTTTGCAGCAATTGACCTAAGGTACGGTAGTCATGATGTAAAATCTGACCCACCCGTTTACGGCTTGCCATAGTACCGATATTGACCCGCATGCCAGGAAACCCTTTGATGTTGTTGAAGGTCATGGCAGGTCCTTCTTGTGTTGGACGTTGAACGGTACCACTTGAAAATGAATCGCCAAATCAGCAATCAAAAAGCCAAAGCTGTTTTAGGATGGCACCCATTAGCAGATAATCAAACAGCACTTTTAGCAGCTGTGGATAGTTTGATTGCGGCTGAAGACAATAAGTAAGCGCAACAGCAAGAGAAAAGAATAAAGACAGGTTGAATCTATCACAGATATGTATCTGATAATAGACAACCTGTCTTTTCATTTTTCTCAAGGAATTGATGCAAATACTTGGTCAATTGCATAGCGGTCATATGCTAAAATCCAATCATTGAATCTTTGATAGATTGCCTTTTGCTGCTGAAAATGATCAGACCAAACGTCACAGCCGCGATCATCATAGATGTTCAAAAGAATCTGTTTTTTGGGTTCATAGAAAACAACTGCATTTGTGATCCTCATCTTACCTGGCGCTATAAAATCTTGATAACAAATACCGTCAATCACTTTAGTTCTTCTTAGATTAGCAACCGATGTTTCGACCACAGTAACGGCTGTTGTAGCCATATGGTCATTTTTAAAAGCATCTGTCATGAAATGATCCACAATCTTGAACTGTTGATGATACAAAAATTTCCTAAAACGACTATTCTTCCCACAGGCATCATCAAACAAAATCAGTTGTATACACGCTGAATCTCGAAAGATGTCTTCAAATATTCGGTGCGCCCGTTGTTTTCCATTTTCTATCTGCTGATTATAATTGCTTTCACTCCCATGGGCCAATTCAAAGCGGAGATTCTCTCTTAGCGAATAGGTATGGTGAGATTGCAGGTAGATGTTACGAAGGACTTGATTCATGTTCCCCCTCCATTCAACCCATCAAAGATGGGATTGTTACCAACATGATAGCACATAGACAGTCATGAAAAACAGCTCGGCTTTCACACCAAACTGTTCATGCGTTCTATTCACTTTTTTTGTTTACTTCGCCATCTCATCAACCAATTGTTCTAACCCCGTCAAAGCTTGATACCCATACCCAAATAGATAATTGTAGTCTAACGCATAGACTTGTTTGTTCTTGATGGCTTTCATGCTGGACAATTTTTCATTGTCGTACAATCCTTGAATGATCTCATCTCCGGAGACACTGCCCTCGATCGTTGACCAATCGCCTACGATCAAGACATCTGGATCTGTTTCAATCAACGTTTCAACACTCACTTCTCCTGAATAATCTTTGAAGACATTGTCTAATTTGATCATTTCAAAGTTGCTATTAAAGAAAGATTCATCTTGCGCTGCGTAGACACTGACCACACTTGGGTCAGACATGAATAGGTGGGCGAAGGTTTGTACCTCTTTGTCTGCCACTTTGTCTTCTAATGCCGCTTGGCGATCTTTCAATTCTTGCTCAAATGCGGCGGCGGCTTCTGGCACATCAAAGATTTTGCCTAAGTTCTCTATATCTTTGTAGACAGAGTCAAACGTCGCCCCTGTAACGGAGGTTTCTTGGACATAAGTTGGAATCCCCATCTCATTCAAGGAGTCAACCGTACCTACACCCCAGTCTTGGTTGTCAAATAACCCACCACGACCATAAATCAGATCGGGATCCACACTTAACGCTGTTTCTTTGCTGATATACTCGCTGCCTAAATCATTTAATTCGGCATATTCATCTGCAACAGATGCATCAGCTGCGCCAAAAGTCGCGCCTACACCGGCAATTCGGTCTTTCAATCCTAGGTGCAGCAACAATTCAGCTGCTGGCTGTGAATTGGCCAAAACTTTCTTTGGTGCTTCTGTAAAGGTCTGATCTTTGGCTGTCCATTCTGTCCCGCCTTCTGCTTTTGTAAAATTGCTGATCGTTAATGGATAGGTGCTTGCGGCCTCACTGGATGTGGATGCTGCTGTATCGCTATCATTGCTCCCACAAGCACTCAATATCATCATAACCAATCCTAAGCCAATCATTTTACCCCATTTATTCATTTACACTACTCCTTCTCAAAATAATAATGAAAACCTAAGCCGCCGGTGATCGGATGGTGATAGATACTGCACTTTACCCCATAGATTTCTTCGATCAGACTTTCGGTCAATAACGTTTCTGGTGTACCGCAACCAATCACTTGCCCATCTTTTAACGCATAGATGATATCGCAATAATTGGCCGCCTGTTCCAAATTATGCAAAGCAGCCAATATGCCGATATTCAACGCTTTGACTGTTTCTAAAATATCCAGTTGATATCTGATATCTAAGTGATTGGTGGGTTCATCGAGAATCATGAATCTCGGCTCTTGCGTGATAGCTCGTGCTAAAACGACCCGTTGTTTTTCGCCACCAGACAAGGATAGATAACTGCGCTTTTTGTAGCGGATTAACCCTGTTTTTTCGAGGGCTTGCTCGACCAGATCGAAATCCGCCTGGGTATCTTGCTCCAATAGTGATTTGTGGGGCGTCCGACCCAAAAGAACCATCTGTTCCACTGTGAGATCAAAACTCAATTCATTGAACTGGCTGACGACACTTACTTGCTGCGCCACTTTTTTTTCTGTGCTTTTTAAAATATTCATGTCCCCAAGGTGGATCTCCCCACTGTCAGGTTTCAATGTTTTGTATATAGCTTTCAATAAGGTGGATTTGCCGCTGCCATTCGACCCTATCAAGCCGACAAATTGTCCTTCTTGGGTTTGCACCGAGATATCCTTTAAAATCTGCTGATCACCGATTGTGAGATTGAGTGCATCGACTGTTAATTTCATCCACTTTAACCTCCAAAGTTATATTGTCGTTTGACAATAATATAAATAAAAATCGGTGCACCGATAATGGCCGTGATAATCCCGATCGGTAATTCGACACCATGCAATGTAGCACGAGCGATCACATCCGCCCAGATCAAGAAAAGGGCGCCGGTCAACGCCGTCATCGGCATCAATAAACGATGATCTGAGCCGCTTACGCCACGCACGATGTGGGGGATGATCAATCCCACAAAACCAATCATTCCGGAATTAGCCACAATAATACTGGTCAATAATGCGGCCAAAATCATATAAAGGCGTCGATAAAACGTCAGTTTGACCCCCAAAGTCGACGCGACTTCATCTCCCAATAACAACGTATTTAAAATACGGTATTGCGATAAGAAAAAGACCGTAACGATCGAGACGATCAACACAATGAACGTCAACTTGTTCCAAGAGGCCGAGGCCAAACTACCCATTGACCAAAAAGCCACCGTTTTCATTCCTTCGGCATTGCTGGCTAAGTAGACAATCAAATTCGACACTGAGCTGCATAATGCACTGACGATTGTGCCTGAAAGAACGAGCTTGGTAGAAGTCATTCTCCCGCCGATACTGGAAAGGACCAGGACCAAAATAGTCGCCAGACCCGCCCCAACAAATGCACCGAAAGAAAGACCCAATTGCAGAACCAGTGCTGAACCGCCAAATCCAACCAAAATCGCGAAGGTTGCACCTAGTGAGGCACCAGATGAAATACCTAAAATATATGGATCTGCTAAGGGATTTTGTACGACTGCTTGCATCACAGCCCCACTGATCGCCAGACCCATTCCAACGAAAATCGATAACAACACCCGCGGTGCCCGCACAAACCAAACAATATTGACATTGGCTTCTGATAATCCAGCTATACTGCCATAAAGCCCATTGCTTAATTTGTAAAATAAAATTTGGTAGACTTCACCTATTGATATATCTGCTTGACCATTGGCCAAGGCAATTCCTACAGATAGTAAGATAGCCACTATCAGTAGCGCAAAAATTGTGGTGGACACGAACCACCGATTTGTTTTGATTATTCCGACCGACATGTATTTATCCCCTTTGATACCCAGCAACGATAGACAATGTTCTGTGTATGATTGTGCAAACGCATATGAGAATCTAATAATTGCAAATGAGAATCACTCTCAATGATTGAGTTTATTATAAGTAAAAGCCTCACAAATGTAAATAATTTTCTGAAAATTCACTAATAAATATTTCATTTACCTCTTATTTACCAAGATAGTCCCTATCTTTGACCGCAAAAAAAGGCACATACCAGACTGTGCCTTTTTTATATGCTGCTTTATATTGGATCGTTTCTTTACTTAGACATCCCATTTTCTTCGCTCTGCCTGTGCCAAATAGGGTTGCGGTGTCGGATAGGCAATCAATTCGATCGTTGAGCCCCATGGTGTTCGACAATAACAGAATTGGTTGCCCGCACCAGCTTCGATCCCGCCTAAATCAGTGGGATCCGCATTTCTTTTTCCACCGGCAGCCTCAACTTTCGCTACTGCTTCCTGGATATCATCCACCTTGAAGGCGACATGCTGCCAGCCATAATCAGAAGGGGCGACTGGTCCGGCTTGATTCGGTCCAACAAATTCGAATAATTCGATTTGCGGGCCATTCGGCAAACCAATCATACGAATGGCCCGTTCTGCCATATCGTTTGGGATACCTAAGCGTTTTTTGGTAAATGCAGCATCCTTGATCGGCTCTGTTTTTTTGTACGTATCATAAATAACAGTTGCATCCAAAGCCTCTGAAAAAAACTGTGTGGCTTCATCTAAATTCGGTACAGTCAAACCAATATGATCGATGCCGTGCATATTATTGTTCATGATCCTCCCCCATTCTCACTTTTTTCAATCGTTCCTTTTCATAGTGCACAAGAAGGAATGTATCTGTCAAACATAAAACATCGCGTAAAAATACATTTTATTTACTTTAAACAAATAAACAAACCCTTTATTGAAGCAGGGTTTGTTTATTCTTGGGTCTGTTTTGATCCACGATCACATAAGATAGATCAAGTCAGTTGTTTCTTTAATCAGCAGTTCGCCGATGCCGCAGCCATTTGTCTAATTCTGTCACCAATAGAACAATGATTCCTGATGCAATAGCAATCAGCCACCCCGTAAGATCCATATTGGCGGTATGAAAGGCCCGTTGCATGAATGGCACATAGGTCAACAACAATTGTAAGACCAACATGATACCAATAATCAAAAAGGCCTTTGGATTGGTTAAGGACGCTTTAGAAAATGCTGGAGCATTGGTACGAATATTGAATAAATAGAAAATCTTACTCAAGACAACGATATTGACCATCATCGTACTGGCCACTGTTTCGCTAACACCTTGTGCCAAGAGCCAATCATGGGCGATCAGACTGATGAGTGCCATCAAGACCGATACATACCCCATTTGCCAACAATCGTGTTTCGTTAACAGCTTGTTTCCTGTTTTACGCGGTTGCCGTTTCATGATTCCTGCTTCAGCTGGCTCAAAGATAAACGCGAACTGGATCGTGATCGCTGATACCATATTGATCCACAACAATTGCGTGGCCTGTAAAGGCATCTCTTGCTGCATCAAGATCGTAAAAGCGATGATCAACCCTTCAGCAAATGACGTCGGCAATAAAAAGAGGATACTTTTTTTAATATTGTCATAGATGCGGCGCCCTTCACGGATAGCATCGGACATCGTACCGAAATGGTCATCGGTTAAAATCATATCCGCCGCATCTTTCGCCACATCGGTACCGCTGATTCCCATTGCAACACCAATATCTGCTCGTTTCAAGGCAGGCGCATCGTTGACACCATCTCCAGTCATCGCAGTCACTTTGCCTTTGGCTTGCAGTGCTTTGATAATATCAAGCTTATTTTTCGGTGTTGTTCGGGCAAACACTTGGTTATTGACAGCTGCGTCTTGAAATTCAGCTTCTGTCATCCCGTCTAGTTCGGCACCAGTGACTGTCTTGATCTCTGGTGCTAAGCCTAATGTCTCGCCAATCGCTTTGGCTGTTAAGGGATGATCGCCAGTAATCATTTTTACTTGAACACCCGCTTGATTCATTTCTTTCAAAGAAGCAATCACTTCATCACGAGGAGGATCGATAATACCAGCAAGGCCAAGCAGCTGGATTCCTTGTTCAAACGTCTGATCGGTGATCTCAGCTGCTGTTTCTTGCCGATAGCCCACAGCTACAACCCGTTTTCCTTGCTCGGATAAGCGACGAACATGGGCAGTCCAATACGCTTCATCAAAGGCTGGGTCCGCTGTCTTCGCCATCGCAAACACTTTGTCAGGGGCGCCTTTAAGGAAGAGCAGGCGTTGTTGGGCTTGGTCTTCCACGAGTTTTGCCATATAGCGATTGTCCGAATCAAAAGGCAGCATAGACAATTCTCGATACACAGGTGCTTCTGGATATGGATACTGCTTATAATACAGGGTCAAGAATGAACCATCCGTAGGTTCTCCGTTGATTTGCCAACGTGAGGACTCATTGACAAAAACAGTATCATTGGCTTCATACCCGGCAGCCAAGAACAATGCCAATTGTTGGGTATCCTCAGCACTTTCTTGCGTCACTGGCACAAGCTTTCCTTCGGGTGCATAGCCATCTCCGGTGACATGGTATTGCTGCGTTGCAAGGATCACGTCTTTGACGGTCATCTCATTCTTGGTCAAAGTACCGGTTTTGTCTGTGGCGATCACATCGACAGAGCCTAGTGTTTCAACTGCAGGCAATGTTTTGATGATGGTATGTTTGTTCTTTGCCATATCACTGACACCCATTGCTAGCACAACAGAAGTCGTCGCCGGCAAGCCTTCAGGGATCGATCCCACGATCATCGTGACCACCGCTAACGATAGTACGGATAAAGCATATGTTTGCTGGAATAGGCTGATGATAAACAACCCTATCGCGACAGCCATGATCACATAGGTAATCCCTTTGCCTAAGCCATCGATCTCTTTCATCAATGGAGTTTTGCGTTCTTCTGCAAGATTGACTTCCGATGAGATCTGTCCAATCTCAGTTTGTTCCCCAGTGGCAATCACGATCCCCTTCCCACTGCCGGAGGTCACTGATGTTGAGGCAAATGCCAAGTTGGTTCGTTCGGCTAAAGGTGTCGCTGGATCATCGATAGGCAGTGTATTTTTTTCAACTGAATCTGGCTCTCCAGTTAGCGCGGATTCTTGGATCCTTAAGTTATCTGCTTCAAAGATACGTAAGTCAGCAGGCACATTATCGCCGGCTTCCAGGAAGACGACATCTCCCGGTACAACTTCTTCAGCAGGAATATCTTGACGGACGCCGTCACGATAGACAGTCGCTTCTGCCGACAGCAATTCTTTGATTCGTTCCAATGCATCTGAGGCATTGGCTTCTTGATAGTATCCGATCAAGGCATTCACGATCACAACGATACCAATGATCAATGCATCGGAGCGATGACCCATCAGTAAAGTCAATACACAAGAAAACATCAATATATAAATAATCATGTTGTTGAACTGACGCAGCAATAAGCGCCATTTTAAGGTTTTTTCGACCGCCAACTGGTTCAATCCATACCGAGCCAGTCCTTCGGTCACCTGCCTATCTGTCAGTCCATCATCAAGTTGTTGCACATGATAGGTCTCGCGGGTTTCCGCTACTGTTTGTTGAAATGCTTGTTTACTCATTTTTCTCTTCCCTTTCTATCTGCGAAAATCAATAGCACAAAAAAGCCCCTTTATTTATCACATGATAAATAAACGTGCTGGATTATTCGCTATTCAATTAGGAAGTAAGGCAACGCAAAATACATTTTCTGCTCACCATCACTCGAGTCACTAGACATTTATTTACCACATCCAGATTTAAAAGTTAGCCTCTATGATAGCGCAGTCTTTTTTGACTGTCAAGAATCCGCTTTTTTCACCCATCAAAGAACAGATTCCTACTCGCTTATCTGATGAACCACTACAGAACAAAGATGATGTTTTCTTGCATATTTCAGAAAAAATGACAATATTTCTCGCAAAGCTGTTGACATTTCTTATTGGCTTTTGTAGACTGAAAAGAAATTATTGTTAATATTATGAATTTTCTGACAAAAAAGGAGCGTGAAATAGATGTCGAAACGAATGCCGAATCAAGTCATTATTTTATTATTATAAACGGGACTTTTTTGATTATACATTCAAAAAGTCCCTATTCACATTGCATCTAAAAGAAGATTTCGCTTCTTTGATGGAATGTTTTTTTATACCTCAATTTGCCCTTATATTCCGTTTATCAACTGTCATGTATGGCAGATTTGATAAACGTTGACTCTATAGATGATCCTGCTACAACAGGATGCGGAAGGAAGAAACCTACGATGAAAACTGTCAATATGATCGCTGCCTTTGTAAATAAATATTTGATCTATATTATGATTCTTCTCATGATACTCGCCTACTTCATGCCGCAACCTTTTTTGTGGATTCCACCTCGAATCACGAATCTGTTAAGCATCATTATGTTTTGCATGGGCATGACCTTGAATCTTGATGCTTTTAAAATGGTTGTTATCCAGCCAAAAGCTTTTATTATTGGCGTTCTTTTTCAATTTACGATCAGCCCATTGGTCGCCTATGGACTCGCTCAAGTATTCGGCCTCTCCTCCGGATTGATCATCGGCTTTGTCTTACTTGGCTCGGTATCCGGCGGTACCGCCAGCAACGTCATGACCTTTATCGGGAAAGGCGATGTGGCGCTGACCGTATCCATGACAACCGTCTCCACCCTTTTGGCCACGATCGTCACACCTTTTTTGACCTACATCTTAGCAGGAAAATATACTGAGATTTCGTTTGTCGATATGCTGTTGTCTGTTTTGCAAATGGTCTTAGTCCCAATCATCTTAGGGGTCATCGTCCACCGTGTAATCCATAAGTATATCGATCAATGGCTGCAAACATTCGTCTTGATCTCCTCCGTCAGTATCCTGTTGATCGTGGCAGGAACCGTCGCTAAAAACGGTGCCGTGATCGTTCAATCCGGTGTCATTGTCATCGTATTGGTCTTGATCCACAATCTAATTGGCTACGGTGCCGGATACGGACTCAGCAGAATGCTCGGTGTCAGTGCCAAACAAGCCAAATCAATCATGTTTCAATTAGGGATGAAAAATACCGGCCTCGCGATTTCCTTAGCGAATGCGCATTTCGCGACCATCGCAGCTGCCGTGACGCCAGCTGCCGTCGGGATGGTCATCCATCAAATCACAGGACCCATCTTAGCCAATCTCGTATCAAAGAAAGAAGGAAAATAATATGAGTCAAAGTATCTTTTTGCCAAATTATACCATCGGTGCCGATGCCTACAACGCCATCAATGATATCGTCAAATCCTATGGCACCAAAGCCGTGATGATCGGGGGCAAAACCGCCCTTGAAAAAGCCGAAACCAAGATCAAAGCGGCCCTGACGAAAGAAGTGACTGTCACCGATACCCTTTGGTATGGTGGCAACTCCACCTATGAAAACGTTGAGACACTCCTGCAAGAACCCAGTGTCCAAAATGCGGATGTCTTATTTGCAGTTGGTGGCGGCCGGGTCTGCGACACCGTCAAAGTCACTGCTGAAAAATTAGGCAAGCCCATTTTTACCTTTCCGACGATTGGCTCCAACTGTTCACCAGTCACTGCTGTTTGTGTGATGTATCAAGAAAATGGCGAAATGCAAGGCTTATTCTTCCCGACCAAACCACCAACCCATGCCTTCATCGATATCGCGATCATAGCGGAAGCCCCCGACAAATATTTGTGGGCAGGGATTGGCGATGCCTTATCCAAAGAAATCGAATCCAGCTTTTCTGCTAGAGGCGACCAGCTAGATTACACGGACGGACTGGGGATCCAAATCGGCAAAATGTGTACCGAACGCTTATTGACTTATGGTACACAAGCGTTGACCGATAGCGCCGCCAATATCTCTTCTTATTCGATTGAACAAGTCGTTTTGGACATCATTGTGACCACTGGATTGGTTTCTGTCTTAGTGATCAATGATTACAACTCCGCAATGGCCCATTCTTTCTACTATGGCACAACCGTCTTAGAAAAAATGGAAGACTACCTTCATGGTGCTTCCGTCAGTTATGGCGTTTTAGCCCTCTTGAAATTGGATCAGCAAGAAGCCCTGTTTGAACGAATCTATCGTTTTATGAAAGAAAATCGATTGCCAGTTTGTTTGGCGGATATGCAGCTGAATGCTGCCAGCGATTTGGATGCGATTTTGGACAAAGCGATGACCACCAACGACATCGTCCATGTGCCATATGAGATCACACGGGAGATGTTCAAGGAAGCGATCTTGGCGGTTGAGGCGTATCATGTGACGCAAACTCAAGTTGATTCATTAGTGAAAACAATCTGACTTTCATATAAAAGTTGATTTTAGGATACATCTTTCTTTTTAGCAAATCGCGACCAATCCCTATGTATTGATCAACGCTATCCCGAAAGCCAAAGATTGGCAAACAATCTGTATCCATCTAGGACTAGACCCTTCCTACTTCTTTGCCTAAACAATCAAAAAGACGTGTCCGCAAGAGAATTTCTTGTCCAGACACGTCTTTGTTCTTTAGGATAGCTGTCAAATGGACAACATCAATATATTTTGCGGTCCTTTAGGCCCCTGGAGTATTCGCCCGTTCGCGACAAACCCGACTTTCTCATACAAAGCTTGTGCGGGCAAGTTGTTCTGATTGACTCCTAAAACGATTTCTTTGATGTCAGGAAACTGATTCCGCACAAAATCTGGCAGTAATGTTAACGCCTGTTTGCCATAGCCTCTGCGCAAATATCGTGCATCAGTCGAAAAACTGCGTAGTACTAAAGCCGCCGATTCTGAGGTATATTGCGCTTTTAACGCTCCCTCATCCAAAGCAAAAAAGCACACAAGCTGATTTTTTTCGTATACTAAGATAGAGTGATGCGTCGGGGTGGTTGCAGAAATTGCGATATTGTCTTGCGGTGTGCCTGTGTATCGCAACAGTTCTTCTGTTTGCACATAATGTCTTACATCTTCATGGTAGGTAGAACGATACCCTTTTAGTTTCAAAAAAGTCACCCTTTCTTGTAAAATGATGGTATAGGCTCTCATCATTTTATTATTTTACCAAAATCTACAGGAAACTGTTGCTAAATGCTTTGTCTTGTTAAATTTTTCACACCGGCATGAAAAATTTGACTACACATGTCTGCCCCCCCTTGGTACACTATGATATAAAGGAGGTTTTATATTTTGAAACATACAAGAAAATGGCTCGCCATTGCGTTGGTTTGCAGCCAATTATTAACGAGTTTACCCGTTTCAGCCGCTGTAGTCGCTAGCGACAACGCAGCTGAGGAAAGCGGTACGATAGAAACACCTGCAACCGAAGCGGTCCCTGAGGTAACGGAAACAGGACCGGTGGAGACGACGCCAGAAGAGAGCGTCCCTGCACCAGAAACACCAGTAGTACCTGAAACACCTGAGGAGCCGGAAACGCCTCAAACACCTGCAGAACCTGAAACACCGACAACACCTGAGACACCTGCAGAACCAACACCTGAGGAGCCTACAGCACCTGAAACAAAACCCGAAACACCGGTGAAGCCTGAAACACCTGCTGAAGAAACACCAGACACCAGTACACCAAGTGTCCCTGAAAAGACACCAGCACAACCTGAAACCACCACACCTGGTAACACCCCTTCAGGATCAGCAACAAACAACAGTGGCACCACTACAGTCACCGACGCCTCATCGATCCAAGTGACGCCAACCAAAGAAACTTGGGCTTTTATCCAAGAAATTGGTGAAGATGCCCGCGAAATTGGTCTGGAAGAAGACTTATATGCGTCAGTGATGATCGCACAAGCCATTTTGGAATCTGGTAATGGACAAAGTCAATTGAGTCAAGCGCCTTATTTCAATTTGTTCGGCATCAAAGGGACATTTGAAGGCCAGGGTGTCAATTTCCGCACCCAAGAGGAAGATGCATCAGGCAATTATTTTACCATCACTGCAACCTTCAGACACTACAATGAATATGCCGAATCTTTGCAAGATTATGCTGATTTATTGAAGAATGGTTTGGATCATAACGAAGAATTTTATAAAGGCGCATGGAAATCAGAGACCGAAGATTATAAAGAAGCAACGGCTTATTTAACTGGTCGGTATGCAACAGACAGTCAATATGACCAAAAGTTAAATGCCTTGATCGAAGCCTATGCATTGACCAGCTATGACCAAGAATTGCCAGAAGGCAGCGAAGCCTTGATCTATCCGGTCAAAGATCCGCAAATCTCCTCTTCATTTGGTCCACGAGGCGGTGGTTTCCACCGGGGTGTCGATTTTGCTGCGCCAATGGGCACACCTATTTACGCTAGTCAATCAGGCACTGTGATTCGTGCGGAAAGCCACTATTCATGGGGGAATTATGTCGCGATCCTTCACGACAATGGCCTAACCACTTTGTATGCGCATAACAATCAAAACCTTGTAAAAGTCGGCCAAAAAGTCGCACAAGGAGAAGTGATTGCGTCAATGGGCAGCACAGGCAATAGTACTGGCTCACACTTGCACTTTGAAGTAAGTTTGTCCCCAACGTTGGCGCAAGATCAATTGATCGACCCAATGACTGTGTTGAACAAATAGACCACAGGCAACTAAAAAATGCTAGCCAGCGCTGGACAACCAGCCTGGTCTAGCATTTTTTTTGTTTCTGCCTGCTGATGCCACAGTTGCCTTTATACCTTGAGCAGCGTCGCGATGGCTGCCAATCCTGTCGCAAGCACTGGGATCAGCATATACGATGAAGAAGCAATCAGCCTCTCATCCGCCAAATAACCAAGCAAAAAGGCAACGAACATAGCAGTTACGCCATTCAAAATGGACATTGCCCAAAACAGTATCTTGATTCCCCGTGTCCGTGGCTGTCGAGATTGCATAAGAAACAGCAGCATCAGCAGTTGCAAGACCACAGGTAAGATAGTCAAGCTTACAATGATCGTATTCATAATCGATTCCCTTTCTTTACTGTATGATTATCTAACTGCGCGGGCAAGGATGATCCGTCTATAGTGCATACTCACTGTCTTTCAGCACCAACCAAAGCAAGCCCGTATGTAAGCATGCCGTAAATTGATCCACAAATAAAAATTGAGGCTGATTGACTTGCATGGCCAATAGCGTGGATTGCGCAATCTTGTCTCGAATGGCGGTCTCAGTGACAGAATCAGCCGAGATCACAAAGTTATTTGGTGCAATGACTGCATTATAAATCGTAAAAATCTCAACTAAATTCCCAATCAACTTCTCGTTTGTCAAAGGAAATATCTCTTCCATCAAATGAGGCAAAAATTTTGCCTCGCCGGCTAAGTTCATATTGCCTTCGATCAATGTCCCTTTGGCATAGATCGTGATACCAGGCATACTATTTTCGGGATAGAAAATACCGACGATCGTTTCTTCTTTGCTGCGTTTTTCTCGAACCGTATAGCCAATCGTGACCAAATGGGCATCATTTTGGATAACTACTGGTACAGAAGCAAATGCAGACAACGCATCTTGTAAATGCCATTGATTCAATAAATTTTCCCAACTGGACAGAATCACCCCTTGGTAGATTTTACCAGGAATCGACACGCCGATTTTGGCAATCTCAAAACCAGCAGATAGAAATGGCTGGACACATGCCAAAAAGAAGGGCATTGTCACTTCTGAAAATTCAGTTGTTTGGGTATATTTGATGTCCCCGACCAAGTTCACGATTTGACCATGAATCATCAGTTGACGGTAGTTCGGGGTCAGCTTCTCTTGAATACTTAGCAATAAGAAGTACTGCTGCTCCTCATTGAAATGATAGGCGATGGCCGGACGACCGACTGTCTGCGGCATCAAATCTCCTTCAATCAAGACCTTTGCTTCTACCAAGTGGGCCACCAGTGCATTCACAGTCACCACACTCAGCCCCGTTTCAGCAGCGATTTCTGCCTTGTAGGCGGTCCCCTTTTCACGCATCATTTGTTTGATGGCACGCATATTTTTTTCACGAATCAAATTTTTGTTTTGTGACATAAAAAAGCACGTCCTTAATTAAATCTATTAATTAACTCTCATAGATCATACCCTATCTGTCGGAAAAAGTAAATCTGCACAGCTAGCTCATGCTTTTTATCACATTTTTTCTTGACATCTTTCCACTTAGTTAATACACTTAATTAAAATCTTTAACTAAAATCAAAAAGGCAAGCTATGGATATGAAAAAACGAATCGCCTCTGGTCAGTTATTTCTTGATCACTGCCAAGGGCTAGATATTGAACGACAGCGCGCACAGGTGCAGCGTCATAGATTGAATGCTTTATCGCCAGACCAGCTCACCGAAAAAGAGGCGCTGAAAAAAGATATTTTTGGCGCTTCTTGTAATGCTTGGATTGAAACCCCTTTCCTATTCACCTATGGAAGCAATATTCACTTTGGAACAGATTGCTATGTCAATTATCAGTGCAATTTCATTGATGATGGGCAGATTTTGATTGGCGACCGGGTCATGTTCGGAGCCAATGTCACGAACGCCACTGTTGGGCATCCTGTTCACCCCGACTACCGCACCTTTATGTATGCGGAAACGGTCACGATCAAAGACAATTGCTGGATTGGTGCCGGCGCGGTGATCAATCCAGGGGTAACGATCGGTGAAAATTGTGTGATTGGCTCTGGCAGTGTCGTGACCAAAGACATTCCAGACAATACCGTTGCGGTAGACAACCCGTGCCGTGTATTGCGATCCATCAACGAACATGACTACCACTATTATCGAAACAATCGGCCAATCAACGCGAGTGAACTACAAACAGTCCAACAAGTAAACCAACAACCATAAGATGACGCTTCGCCAAAGGGCAAGCCAACAAAAGGAGAACGTACCATGATAAAACTAATTATTACTGACTTAGACGGCACTTTTTTGACAAGCAAGAGTGATTTTGATCAGCAAGAATACCAACGGATCCAAGCATTGATGCACGACAAAGACATTATTTTTGCGGCTTGCACGGGCAAGCAATGTGAACGCGTCGAAGAATTATTTGGGCCTGAAGCGTCAAAAAACATTTGGATTTTAGGAGATAGTGCTACACGCATCAAACATCAAGGCCAATATGTCTATGAATCATTGTTGCCAAACACAGTCGGTCGAGAAATCATCCAGACTTTAGATTCGATCGCCTCAGATCATGTGATTATTGCCTGCACACCGACAGCGGCCTTTATCAAAGAAACAACTCCTGAAGAAGAAGCCCAAAAAGTGCGCGGTTCTTACGCTGTTGTTCAAAAAATGGCCGATCTTGCCGACATCCAAGAAGATTTTGTCAAGATCACTGTCTTCGATCCGAAACTACGCTGCTTTGAAAGTGTCAAATCATTGCAGTCATTCAGTGATCGCGCTTATATCGTAGCCTCGGAAGCTGCTTGGATCGATATTTCAAACCATAATGTGCATAAAGGAACAACTGTCAATGAATTGCAAAAAAGACTGCACGTCACCAAAGCCGAAACGATTGCCTTTGGCGATGGCTTCAATGATCTGGAATTATTTGCACAAGCAGGCATCAGCT
>Ga0308161_1000275_pt1 | contig 95771 bp, 74 predicted proteins | sample PhyFR2_FD_201034 | JGI IMG/M metagenome (GOLD analysis project Ga0308161, IMG submission 201034) | Phyllosphere microbial communities from UC Gill Tract Community Farm, Albany, California, United States - DLSLF.R2 | ecosystem: Host-associated > Plants > Phyllosphere > Unclassified | place: USA...
GCCGCTCTCGCAGCGTGCCTACCCGGCGCGCGACGACCTCGGCGGCGGGGGACCGGTATGGTGCTCGCCGACCTCGCTCACCATGGTGCTCGCAGCCTGGGGTGCGGATCTCCCCGAATCTCCGGCGAATGCCCCGGGCAGCGCAGATCCGCACGTGCCCTGGGTGGCCCGCGGGGTGTACGACGCCGTCTACTCCGGCACCGGCAACTGGTCGTTCAACACGGCGCTCGCCGGCACTCTCGGGTTCGACGCGGTCATCACCCGGCTGCCGTCGCTGCGCGATGCCCGGACGCTGACCGACGCCGGGATTCCGGTGATCTCGTCGATCCGGTTCGCGGATCGCACTGAACTGCCCGGCGCCGACTACGAGGCGCCCACCGGGCACCTGGTCGTGCTGCGCGGGTTCACGCCCGACGGCGACGTGCTGGTCGCCGATCCGGCCAGTGCAGGCGGCCCCGAGGGCCTGCGCACGTATCCGCGCGTCGCGTTCGACATCGCGTGGGCACGCAGCCGTCGCACGGTCTACCTGGTCACACCGCGCGGGCACGTGCTGCCGGAGCCTGCGGCCGATGGGGCCTGGTAGCAGTTCAGACGTCGGCGAGCACGGCCTCGAGCAGTTCGATGCGCGCGGTCAGGGAGGACAGCAGGGCGTGCTCGCCGACCGCATGCGCCCCGCCCCCGCGCGGCCCGAAGCCGTCGATCGTCGGAATGCCGAGGCTGCCGAGCAGGTTCGCATCACCCGCGCCGTCGGCCGGTCGCCCGGCGACGACCTGACCGATTCGCGCGCCGGCATCCGCCACCCTCGCGAGCAGCCGCTGGTCGGCGGCAGAGGGACTCCAGGCGGGTCGATGACTGAGCACGGTCGTCTCGACCTCCGCTCCGGCGCGCACTGGCCGAAGGGCGCGCAGCGCACCGAGCACTCGCTCCTCGGTCGCGCCGTCCAAGAAGCGCAGCCCGATCTCGGCTGCGGCCTCGGCGGGCACCACGTTCGCGCGTCCGCCGCCGTCGATCGTTCCGACGTTGCAGAGCACCTCCGAGTCCAGGGCGGGATCCGCGATGATGCTCCGGATCACCATGAGCTGGTCGACCAGTTCATCGATCGCCGAGATGCCTGCGTCCGGGTCGAGAGCAGCGTGGGCCGCCCGTCCGCGCACCTGCAGACGCAGCCGGGTGCTGCCACGTCTTCCCACCTTCATCGCGCCGTCCGGATGCGGCGATTCGAATCCGATCGCGCCGGCGACGCCGGCCGCGCACTCCCGCATCAGGTCCTGCGACAGGGGCGAGCCGATCTCCTCGTCGCACACCAGCACGGCACGCACTGCGCGCCGGGGCCGGCCGCGCAGCCGCTCGACAGCCGCGATCATCGCGACCAGGCCGCTCTTCATGTCGTAGACGCCGGGGCCGCGCACGACATCGCCGTCCACTCCCCACGGGACCTCTCCCTCGAGGGTGCCCTGGGGCCAGACCGTGTCGGTGTGACCGACCAGCAGCAGCGGATCGCCCGCGCCGTCGACTTCGGCGACGAGGTGCGGGCCCGCGTCGCTCTCCACCAGGCGCACCCGCGCGCCGGCATCCGTCCACCACTGCGCGAGCAGGGCAGCCATCTCCCTGGCGCCGCCGACATCCCGCGAGGGGGACTCGATCTCCGTCAATCGACGCAGCCTGCTCAGCAGGCGCTCCGCGCCCGTCACCGCGGGATCCGTCATGCTCGCCCCCTTCGTGCGATGTTATGAACCATATCTGATCATTGCTTCGCCCCTCATCCTCCGATATCTTCAACCTTCGGATGGAAATCAGCGCAATATAGGATACGTATCATGCACCACGCATCGGAGCGAAGGTACCAGTGCGCGACACTGCGCAACCATGCGGAGCTGCACGCGGCCGCCGATCTGTACGCGCGCGTGTTCGACTATGAGACCCCTGATCTGCATCTGAACACCAACCTGCTCAGCGCCCTCGTGCGCAACGGCGGATCAGCCGTGGGCGCTCGCGCCGAGGACGGCGAGTTGGTCGGCTTCGCGTACGGGTTCGCCGGCCGCGACCGCGCAGGTCACGAGTTCCACTACTCGCAGGCCGCGGTGGTCGACCCCGCCCACCAGGGGTCCGGGGTCGGGCGGCTGCTCAAGGCCGCCCAGCGCGACGTCGCCCTGGGCTGGGGACAGCGCCGCATGCGCTGGACCTTCGACCCCTCGCTGGCGCGCAACGCGCATTTCAATTTCAGCGCGCTCGGCGCCGAGGGCGTCGACTACGCGGACGACTACTACGGCCGCCCAGGCACCGACCGCATCGTGGTGGAGTGGGCGCTGGACCGCCGAGACGACCCCTACGCCGCCGCACGGTCGTTGCGGCCCCCGGAGTTCCGTCCCGAGGACTGGGGCCGGCCGGTTCCAGCCGAAGACGACGCGATCTGGCTGCCGGTCCCCGCGCAGCCCGGCGACGATCCGGTCGTCTGCCGTGCGGTGCGCTCGGGGCTCCGCGGACTCGTCGCCGAGGGCCGCGTACTCGTCGCGTGCACGAGAGTCGACGACAGAACTGCCGCGCACCTCGCGGTGCGCCGCCTCGATGAGGAGGAAGAGTGAAAGCGAACAAGTCCCTTTCGGCGGCCACGAACGAGGAGGACGCCCACGATCGGACGCTGGTCTCACCCGGCGAGCGCTACGGCGAGCGCATCCGCACGAATGTGTCGGCCGAAGCGCTGCAGGCGCGCGTCATCGAGGCGGAGACCCGGTCCCTGGCGCAGACCTTCGACGAGCTCTCCCGCACGGGCGACGTGCCTCGCGCCGCCGCCCTGATCCTCGGCGCCCGTCGCCGCTACATCGGCGGACAGGGCAAGGCCGCGGCGTACGCGGAACTGCTCGGCGCCGACCTCTCGGCGACCCTCTCGAACGTGTTCCTGGTCGACGGCCGCGCACTGACCCCGCTCACCGTGCTGACCGACGTGCGCGCCAGCGATGTTCTCGTGGTGTTCTCGATGCGTCGCTACCGGGAGGACACGGTGCGCTTCGGCGAGCTGTTCCGCGAATCGGGCGGCCAACTGGTGGTGATCACCGACAGCGCGGATGCGCCGCTGGCGGCCGTCGCCTCGGCTCTCATCCGCGTGCATACCGGTTCGGCCTCGTACGCCGACTCCCCCACCTCGGTCGCCGCAGTATGTCACCTGCTCTCGACTCTCACCACTGCCAGTGCCAAGGGGGCACGCCGCCGGCTGACCGTGCGGGACCGGTTCGGCAGAGATCTGGGCCTGTACCACGCCGGCCCGGCCGCGGGAGCGGAGCCACGGGGATGAGGATCGATCGACTGCGTCTCTTCGAGGTCGCGCTCCCGCTCGTGCATGGATTCCAGACCAGTTCACATCGCAAGACCGCCCTCGACCACATCCTGGTCGAGGCGACGGACGCCGAGGGCCGGACGGGCTGGGGCGAGATCGCCTCCCCCGCCGACCCGTTCTACGGCTCGGAGACCACGGAGACGGCGTGGACGATCGCGTTGCGGCATCTGGTACCGGCCGTTCTCGGCGTCGAGTGGGACACTCCTGAGCAGCTCGAGGCGAGCTGGCGCCGCGTCCGCGGCCACGAGTTCGCGAAGGCCGGGTTCTCGTCCGCCGGCTGGGATCTGCACGCCCGCGCCCAGGGCCTCTCGCTCGCGACCGCGCTCGGCGGCAGCCGCACCGAGGTCCTCGCCGGGGTGTCACTCGGCATCGAGCCGACCATCGACGACCTCCTCGCACAGGTGGAGCGTCAGCGGGATGCCGGGTACGGCCGGGTCAAGCTCAAGATCGCTCCCGGCTGGGACGTGGAGCCCGTGCGCGCCGTGCGCGCGGCGCATCCACAGCTCGACCTGCATGTCGACGCGAACGGCGCGTACCCCGATGACGACGCATCCGCCGAGGTCTTCCGCGTCCTCGACGAGGCGGAGCTGACCATGATCGAGCAGCCTTTCGCGCCGCGCGACTTCGTCGCGCACGCCCGATTGCAGCAGAGCATCGAGACCCCGATCTGCCTCGACGAATCGGTCGTCGATCTCGGTGATCTGCGCACCATGCTCGCGCTGGACGCCGGCCGCATCCTGAACATCAAGGTGTCGCGGATGGGCGGGCTCTCGGTCGCGCGCGCCGCGCATGATCTCGCCGCAGAGGCCGGTGTGCCGGTCTGGTGCGGCGGCATGCACGAATACGGGGTGGGCCGGGCCGCCAACGTCGCGATCTCGTCGCTTCCCAACTTCACGCTGCCCTCGGATGTGTCAGGGTCGGACAAGTACTTCACGCGCGACGTCGTGACGCCCCCCGTGGTGGCGCACGAGGGACGTGTGACGGTACCCACCTCACCCGGGATCGGTCACGACATCGACCTGGAATGGGTGCGCCAGAACACCTCCCGCAGCTTCGACACGGACAGGAGTGACGGATGATCCCCGTCGTCGACGGCCACAACGATCTCGCCTGGGAGCGCCGCGAGCGCTTCGGCTCGACGACGACGGGTCTGGACGCTTCGGTGCCGACGCTGCACACCGACCTGCCGCGGCTCGTCGCCGGCGGCGTCGGCGGGCAGTTCTGGTCGGTGTGGGTGGACCCCGAACTGGTCGGGGCCGAGCAGGTCACCGCGACGCTGGAGCAGATCGACTTCGTGCAGCGTCTTATCGCCGCCTACCCCGACCGCCTCGTGGCCGCGCGCACGGCCGCCGATGTGCGGACCGCGATGGCGGAGGGCCGGATCGCCTCGCTGATCGGTGTCGAGGGCGGTGCGCAGATCGACGGATCGCTCGCCGTGCTCCGTCAGTACGCACGACTCGGCGCCCGGTACATGACGCTCACCTGGTCGCGCACGCTCGCCTGGGCGGATTCGGCGACCGACGAGCCGCAGCACGGCGGCCTGACCGACTTCGGGCGCGACGTCGTGCGCGAGATGAACCGGATCGGCATGCTGGTGGACCTGGCTCATGTGGCGCCGACGACGATGCGCGACGCCCTCGCCGTGAGCACGCGACCAGTGGTGGTGACGCATTCATGCGCCCTGGCACTGTGCGACCACCCCCGCAACGTGCCCGATGACGTGCTCGCGATGATCGGCGCGCAGGGTGGCGTGGTGATGGTGGCGTTCGTGCCGTCCTTCGTCTCGCAGGCCCGGCGCGACTGGGTGCTGGCGGGCGAGCACGGCGAGCCCCCTGTGGTCGGGATCGCGGATGTCGCCGACCACGTCGAGCATGTCCGTGACGTCGCCGGCGTGCACGCGGTCGGGCTCGGCGCGGATTACGACGGCACCGGGTCGATGCCATCCGGCTTGGAAGATGTGTCGCGCTATCAGAGCCTGCTCGAGGAGCTGCGCACCCGCGGATGGTCGCAGCAGGATCTCGAGGCCGTCGCGCACGGCAACGTGCTCCGCGTACTCGAGGCATCCGACACCGACCACGCCGCCTTCTTGGCAGGAACCGCCGGCGAGCCGGTGGCGAGCACCCCGTCGGTCGACATCGCGCAGCGCACTGCTGCGCGGGCCCCGCGCGTGCTCGTCGTCGTCAACGCCGAGTCCTCGGGACCACGTCGACTCGGACGCTGGCTCGAGGAGGACGGCATCGTCGTGGACGCCGCGCTCGGGTCGGACGGCCTGCCCGATGACCTCAGCGGCTACGACGGGCTGGTCATGCTCGGCGGCGGACTGATGCCCGACGACGACGATCGCGCCCCCTGGCTGGCGCAGGAGCGGGTCCTGGCCCGCGAGGCGATCGACGCCGATCTGCCGACTCTCGGCATCTGTCTGGGCGGTCAGCTGCTCGCGCACGTCGCCGGTGGCGAGGTACGCGCCTCCTTCGGGCCGAAGGAGCGCGGCGCCACCCTGATCACGCCGTCCTCGCAGGGGTCGTCGGATGCCCTGCTGTCAGCGCTCGGCGACGCCGTTCACATGATCGAGAACCATCAGGACATGATCACGGCGCTGCCGCCGGACGCGGTGCTGCTCGCGTCGAGCGAGGCCGTCGAGAACCAGGCCTTCCGTCTCGGCGCGCACGTGCGCGGGTTGCAATTCCATCCCGAGGTGGGCGCCGAGGATCTCACCCGGTGGGAGGAGCCGACCACCAGGGCAGAGGGTGACCGTCCACTCGCGCAACTCCTCGCCGAGGCACGGGATGTCGACCAGCTCAACACCCGTGCCAGTCGGGCGATGGCCACGGCGTTCGCGGCAGAGGTACGCGCTGCCGCAGCGACCCGGATCGCAGGATGACACCGCGTCCGCTCGCGACGGAGGAGCTGGCCGTGCAGGCACGCGAGGCGCTGGCCGGACGGCTGGATGCCGCGACGCTGCGTCGTGCCCCGGCATCCGTCGCGGCCGTGACTCACCATGGCGCGGTCGTGTCGGTCCACGCACATGGCGAGCCGCGCCGCGACGGCGCGGCGACCGCTCCCGGCACCGTGTTCCGGATCGCGTCGATGTCGAAGAGCTTCCTCGCAGCGACCGTGCTGTCGCTGCGAGATGAAGGGCTGCTCGACCTGCACGTCCCGATCGAGCGCTACGTGCCCGAAGCAGCTGCGACGCGGTACGACGGCCGCCCGGCGCATCTCACGCTCGACATGCTGCTGAGCAATCGGTCAGGTCTGGCCGAGGACAATCCGTGGGGCGACGAGTTTCTCGGTGCGTCCCGGGAGTTCATCGGCGCGCTGGTCCGCGACGGACTGACGCTGTCGGCGACTCCCGCGTCCACGTACCAGTACTCCAATCTCGGTCAGTCGCTGACCGGTCGTGCGATCGAGGCGGTCACCGGACGCCCTGTCGAGGACGTCATCAGGGAGCGGATGCTGCACCCGCTGGGACTTGCCGGCACGCGGGCATCCGCCGACCTCTACCCCGCCGGAACCGACCTCGCACACGGCTTCCGCACATTCGATGACGGCGAGTCCTTCGTGCCGGAACCCTATGTCGGGGCCGGGGCGCTGGGCTGCATCGGCAGCCTGTTCAGCACGATCTCGGACATCGCGGCGTGGATGGGGTTCCTCGGCTCCGCGTTCGAGGCGAACGCTGCTGACACGGTGCTCGCCGCCTCCTCGCGCCGGGAGATGCAGGTCGCGCACACGCTGATCGCCCCCGCAGTAGGGCAGTTCGGCGAGCGCGAGCTCGACGGTGCGGGGTACGGCTATGGGCTCGTCGTGGAACACGACCGCCGCTTCGGTCGGGTCGTGCAGCATGCCGGCGGGCTACCCGGGTTCTCCTCGCACATGCGCTGGCACCCGGCGAGCGGGATCGGCGTGGTGGTGTTCGGAAACTCCGACCAGTTCGGTGCGGGTCGCGTCGCCGGCGCCGTGCTGCACGACGTGCTGGGCAGCGTCGACGCCCCCGCCGCGATCGTGCGACCGTGGCCCCAGACCGTCGCCGCGGCCCGCCGCATCGACGACCTGCTCCGCACAGGACGGGCGGACGCCTGGGAGCTGATGGGTCCGCTCGCGCGCAACGTGCTCCGCGACGTGCCCGCCGAGGTCCGTACCCGACGCCACGAGGCAGTGCTCGCTGAGGTCGGTCCGCCGGCCCCGGATGCCCTGCCGTTCGAGGGGCGGGTGGTGTCGGCGAGCGACTCTTCCGCGCTGCGCTGGACCGTGCCGTGCCGCGCCGGCGCATTGGTGTGCGACGTCCGGATGATGGGGTTGCGCGGCCCCCTCGTGCAGGCGATCGACGTGCAGCCGGCCGATGAGACGGGACGCAAGCCCCGCGGGGAGACGCCGCTGGTCACGGACCACCACCGGGTACCGGGTGCTGCTCCCGACCGATCGTTGAGAGAGCAGCGAAGGAGCGAGACGGAGCGCCAGGCACGACGCGGCGTTCTGACGCCTCCGCTCGCTCAGGGCGCAGGCGGCGCGCTCGGCGGCATCGGCGCATAGCCGCCGGCCGGAGCGTCGTACGGTCCTGCGACCGCGGGTCCCGAGTGCGCGGCGCTCGCGGCATCCGCGGTTCCCGATCCCGTCGACGGATCCAGGTGCGAACCCCAGCGGTGCGAGTGATCGCGGGCGGCGGCGGCCGCGGCCGCCCTGCTCACGCCGTCGAGCAGCGCGATCGCGTCGTCGCGCTCGAGGCCGGACAGCGTGCCCGAGATGGGGCCGGTGACGGAGTGCACCTGCCCGCCCGAGACGCCCTGCAGCCGGTCGAGCGGCCCCTGCGATACCGACACGCCCTGCAGACGTGCCAGCGGGAAGACCGCCAGCTTTCGCCAGAACACACCGCGGCGAAGCAGCACGCCGAACTCCGTGACCGCGTAGCCGTGCCGCTTCCACGACAGCGGCCGGTGCCACCACGCGCGGGCCGGGATCGTCTTGTACGGATCGCCCTCGACCGGGCCCAGGATGCCGTGCTCCCACACCAGCGGGATGTCCGACTGCGGGGCATCCGGGAGGATCAGCGCCAGCACGCGCTCGACGTCGGCGCGCTTGCCGACCGGCAGCACGATGTTGAACTGCTGCGCGTTACCGCTCTGCTGCTGTGCGGCGCTCTTGCCGCTCATGCGGTTGATCTTGATCGCCCACCAGCCGAACGGGCGCCACAGCAGCGACTGCGTGACCTCGACCGCGAAGATGCGACCGGGCGGGAGCGTCTCGGTGACGGTCGTCAGCAGACCATAGGTGATGCGCACGCCGTCCGGGGTGGGCGCGATCGAATAGCGCAGCGACTTGGAGATCTGCGACCAGGTGACCGCGACGAACGCGAGCACCATGGGGATGCCGATCGCGAAGCCGGCGCCCAGGCCGATGAGCCCGACCTCGGGTTCGCCGTCGCTGATCGCGCCGATCAGGATGCCGGTCATCGACGCCGCGATGATCGCACCGAAGAACACCAGCCACAGCAGCGAGTGCACCAGGTGCGCTCCGACCAGCCGGCCGGCGGGGATCTTGACCACACTCTCGGGCGCGACGTCGGCGAGGTCGACGCCCTGGATCAGTCCGTTCACGCCTGCGTTCATCGAGCCGACGAGCTGCGCGGTCACGCCGGCGGGCGCGGCGGCGGCGGCGCGGCCGTGCTCGCGGGCGGCGCGGGCCCCGGATGCCAGCCGCAGGATGTCCGCGCGGATCGACTCCGCGCGAGGGGTGGCGAGGTACTCGAGCTCGACGTTCGCGTCGTTTCCGGCTCCGACGACCTCGAGCTTGGCGAGCCCGATCACACGCGCGGGGAACGGGCGGGTGAGGTTCACTCCCTGCACCCGGTCGAGCGGGGCACGACGGTGCGAGCGGAATACGATGCCCTTGCGCACCTCGACGTGGTCGCCCGTGATGCGGAACTGGTGGAACCGCCACACCATCCAGAAGACCACGACCAGCACGACCGCCAGTGCGAGGACGCCCAGCAGCACGACGAGGATGAGGTTGTTGTCCAGCACCCAGTCGACGGGATCGCCGCCGTAGTCCATGTACTTCGCCTCATCGGGTGCGAAGAGGCTCACGAACCAGCTGATCAGGCGCTCGCGCATGTTGGAGATCACGACGCCGGCCACGATGATCAGCACCAGCCCGCCCTTGAAGAGCGGGGTGAGCGGATGCATGCGGTGCCACTCGCCGTCGGCAAGGGACGAGGATCCGCCCTCGGGCAGCACGGTCGTCGACGGCGTTGCCGCCGGCGGGCCGGCGGGGTCCGGTCCCCAGGGTGCAGGCGTGCTCACAGGCCGGTCCTGCGGGTCTCGGCCACCTGGATGAGCGTGTCGCGCAGCGCCTCGGCGCCGTCCTGCGTGAGGCCGGGGATCTGCACGCCCGTGGTCGCGGCGGCCGTGACCATCTTCAGCTGTGAGATGCCGAACGCCCGGTCCAGCGGCCCCTGTGTGATGTCGACGAGCTGCATGCGCCCGTAGGGCACCGCGACCATCCGCTGCCACAGGATGCCGCGGCGGAACACCACATCGTCCTCGCGCAGCATGTACCCCATCGCCCGGGCCTGGCGCGGAAGGATGATCAGCGTGATCAGCGTGACGGCCAGCATGAGGCCGGCGGGGATCCACACCCACACCTGTTCGAACGCCAGATGCACCACGAGCGCTGCGACCACGATCAGCACGACGAAGATCGCGTTCTGCACGTACTCCGAGATCACGTAGCGCGGCGAGATCTGGTGCCACGTTCCGTCGAGGGCGAGCGCGGCGGGGCTGCGTGGCGTGCGCAGCTGCTGATACGTGCCCTGGTCCAGCACCGGAGACGCGACCGGGGCCTCGCCGACGGGCTCGGGCACCGAGACCGGCGCGACCGGAGCGGCGGGCGGCACCGGAGCGGCGGGCGGCACCGGCGCCGAGGGGATCAGCGGCGACTCGGGTGCCCGCGTCGGCTGCTCGAATCCATGGGGATCACGGGGCGGGGTCGTCGGGCTCTCGGTCATCAGAATCCTTCGGCAGAGTGCAGAACTGTTCGGCGAGGAGCGCCGCCCCGATCAGCAGCAGCGCGCCGACGACCAGGGCGACCATCGCCACAGTCGACCCTACCGGCGCGGGCACCGGCCGTGTGGAGAGGAAGGCGAGGAGGCCGGCGCCGAAGCCGGCGAGGATCGCTCCCAGCAGACTCGACGCCTGGGCGAGCATGGAGGCCCGCACCGCGCGGAAGGGGTCGATGCGGATGCCACTGCGCACGCTGCGCCGGACCGGCCAGGCCAGCAGCAGGCAGGTCGCACCGAGCAGCACGAGCAGCACCGGCAGGAAGATCGTCGGCGTGAAGGTCGCGTTTCCGGTGATGGTCAGCAGGTGATCGAAGCCGTAGCCCGCGGCGGCCGAGAGCAGTCCGATGACGATCAGCACGCCGGGGGATGTGCGTCTCACGGCTCGTCCTTCAGCCGGCGCACCAGCTCGTCCACGCGTCCGGCGCCGGGCAGCACGGCATCCGGGTCGAGGCTCAGCCAGGGCTCGAGCACGAACAGCCTCTCCGCCGCGCGCGGGTGCGGCACCTGCAGGTGCTCCTCGGAGCTGCGGAAGTCGCCGTAGGCGATCAGGTCCAGGTCGAGGGTGCGGTCGCCCCAGCGCTCCCGGCGCACCCGCCCCTGCTCCTCCTCGACCGCGTGCATCATGCCCAGCAGCACCTGCGGCGCCAGGCGCGTGGTCACGAGGGCCACAGCGTTGAGATAGCGCGGGGCGTCCGGGTCGGGCCCGTCGAGCTTGACGGCGACGCTCTCGATCGGATCGGACATCACGACATCGTCGACCAGCGGAAGGCGACGCAGCCGCTCGGCTGCGGCGTGCAGCGTCTCCCCCCGGTCGCCCTCGTTGGACCCGAGGGCGATGACGGCGACCTGCGGCTCGCGACCCGGGCGGGGGTCAGGCGGCTCGGGAAGGTGGGTCAGGCGGACATCCATGCGGGTCACGCTTTCTGCATCCGGTGGATCGAGACGGCAACGTCGGCGAACGTCTGCTCGATGGGCGCGTGCGGCTTGTGCACGGTGACGGTGACGGTCTGGACGCGCTCGTCCTCGAGCACCGCGTCCACGATCCGCTGCGCGAGGGTCTCGATCAGGTTCACCGGCTCACCGGCGACGATCGCGGCGACCTTGTCGGCCAGCTCGCCGTAGTGCACGGTGTCGGCGACGTCGTCGGATGCCGCGGCATCCTTCAGCGGCAGGCCGAGCTTCAGGTCGATGGTGAACTCCTGGCCGTCGCGACGTTCGAAGTCGAACACGCCGTGGTAACCGAAGACCGTCAGCCCGGTCAGCAGGATCTCGTCGAGAAAGTCCATCTCATGCTCCATCCCAGGCGCCGGCGATGGCCAGCGCGTCCCTCGTGGCTGCGACGTCGTGCACCCGCACCGCCCAGGCGCCGGCCCGCGCGGCGAGTGCGCTGGTGACGGCGGTCGCCAGGTCGCGACGTCGTTCGCTGAGCGGATCGGGGCCCGACACCCGGTGCAGCGCGTCGGCCAGCAGCCGCTTGCGCGAGGTTCCGACCAGCACCCGGTGGCCGAGCGCCGTGATCTCGTCGAGGCCGCGCAGCACCTCCCAGTTCTGCTCCGCGGTCTTCGCGAACCCGATGCCCGGGTCGACGATGATGCGCGCCGGGGCGATACCCGCGGCCATCGCAGCCTCGGCGCGCTCGCGCAGCTCGCCCGCGACCTCGCGGGCGACGCGCACGTACTGGGCGTGCGCGTACATGTCGTCGCTCGGACCGCGCCAGTGGCCGATGGCGATGTCGGCGCCCAGGTCGGCCACGGCGGCCAGCATCCGCTCGTCGGCGAGACCGCCCGAGACGTCGTTCACGATGCGGGTTCCCGCTCGCACGGCCGCGACAGCGGTGTCGGCGTTGAGCGTGTCGATGGAGGTCGGGATGCCGGCATCCGTGAGCGCCTCGATGACGGGCAGCACCCGCGCGCGCTCGACCTCGGGATCGACGCGCACCGCGCCGGGACGCGTCGATTCCCCGCCGACGTCGATGATCATCGCGCCCTGGGCGCGCATGAGCCGTGCGCGCTCGATCGCCGCGGTCGGGTCGACGTAGCGCCCGCCGTCACTGAACGAATCGGGCGTGGTGTTGAGGATGCCCCAGATGCCGGTCATGCGCGCGCCTCGTGAGACGCCGCACCGGAGGCGCCGATGAGCGTGATCAGCTCCGTGCGGGCCACGGGATCGGTGAACTCGCCGCGGGCGGCGACCGTGACCGTCGAGGCGAACGGCTGGCGTCCCCCGCGCATCGTGACGCAGCCGTGCGTGGCGTCGAGCACCACGAGCACACCACGGGTGTCGAGGTGCTCGGCGATGGCATCCGCGATCTGCTCCCCCAGCCGCTCCTGCACCTGCGGGCGGGAGGCGAGGGTCTCGACGACCTTGACCAGCGCGCCCAGGCCGACGACCTGCTCGCCCGGAAGATACGCGAGATGCGCGACGCCCGCGAACGGCAGCAGATGGTGCTCGCAGACCGAGCGGAAGCGGATGTCACGCAGCAGCACCGCGCCGGAGGGCAGCGTGTCCGGCGCGGGACCGCGCGTCACGCTGATGGTTCGCGCGAGGTGCGCGGCGGGATCCTCGTCCACGCCTGCGAACATCTCCGCGTACAGCTCGGCCATCCTGCTCGGGGTCTGCTTCAGCCCCGGGCGATCCGGGTCCTCGCCGATCGCCTCGAGCAGCTCACGGGTGAGCCGTTCGACCCGCTCCCTGTCGACAGCCACGTCAGGCCGTCGCCGGTCGCGCCTGTCCGCCGGCGGGCTTCGGACCCGCCGTGCGCGTCGTGGTCGTCGGCGCCGGAGCGTCGGCCGCGATCTGCTCGCGCACGGGCACGGCGATCGGAGGAAGCGTCGACACCGGGCGCTCGGTGCTGGAGAGCCACTGCGGGCGCTCGGGCAGCTTGCGCACGTCGGTGAAGATCTCGGCGATCCGGTGGTGGTCGAGGGTCTCCTCCTCGAGCAGTGCCAGGGCGAGGCGGTCCAGGATGTCGCGGTTGTCGCTGAGCACCTGGTAGGCCTCGTTGTGCGCCTGCTCGATGAGCGCGCGGACCTGCTCGTCGACGGTCTCGGCGATCTTGTCGGAGTAGTCGTGGCCGCGGTTCATGTCGCGCGCCACGAACATCTCGCCGCCCTCGGAGCCGAGCTTGACCGGGCCGACCTCGGTGGTCATCCCGTACTCGGTGACCATCTTGCGGGCGATGCCGGTGGCCTTCTCGATGTCGTTGCTGGCGCCGGTGGTCGGGTCGTGGAACACGATCTCCTCGGCGACGCGGCCGCCCATCGCGTAGGTGAGCTGGTCCTGCAGCTCGTTGCGGGTGACGGAGTACTTGTCGTCGAGCGGGAGCACCATCGTGTAGCCGAGGGCCTTGCCGCGGGGCAGGATCGTGATCTTGGTGACCGGGTCCGTGTGGTTCATGGCCGCGGCCGCCAGGGCGTGCCCGCCCTCGTGGTACGCGGTGATGAGCTTCTCGCGGTCCTTCATCACCCGGGTGCGGCGCTGCGGGCCGGCGATCACGCGGTCGATGGCCTCGTCGAGGGCGCGATTGTCGATCAGCTGCGCGTTCGAGCGTGCGGTCAGCAGCGCGGCCTCGTTGAGGACGTTCGCGAGATCGGCGCCGGTGAAACCGGGCGTCTTGCGTGCGACGACCTCGAGCTCCACCGACTTGGACAGCGGCTTGCCCTTGGCGTGCACCTCGAGGATCTTCTGGCGCCCCTTCAGGTCGGGGGCGTCCACGCCGATCTGGCGGTCGAAACGACCGGGGCGCAGAAGTGCCGGGTCGAGGATGTCGGGACGGTTGGTGGCCGCGATGACGATCACGTTCGCGTTCGGGTCGAAGCCGTCCATCTCGACGAGCATCTGGTTCAGCGTCTGCTCGCGCTCGTCGTTACCACCGCCGAGGCCGGCACCGCGGTGACGGCCGACGGCGTCGATCTCATCGATGAAGATGATCGCCGGGGCGTTCTCCTTGGCCTGGTTGAACAGGTCGCGCACGCGGGACGCACCCACACCGACGAACATCTCGACGAAGTCGGAACCCGAGATCGAGTAGAACGGTGCGCCCGCCTCACCGGCGACGGCGCGGGCGAGCAGGGTCTTTCCGGTTCCGGGAGGGCCGTACAGCAGCACACCCTTCGGGATGCGGGCGCCGATCGCCTGGAACTTGGCGGGGTCCTGCAGGAACTCCTTGATCTCGTGGAGCTCCTCGATGGCCTCGTCGGCGCCGGCGACGTCGGCGAAGGTGACCGTCGGCGTCTCCTTGCTGACGAGCTTGGCCTTGGACTTGCCGAACTGCATGACCTTGCTGCCACCGCCCTGCATGGAGGACAGCAGCCACCAGAACAGCAGGCCCAGCAGCACGAGGGGAAGCAGAAGCGAGAGGAAGCCGTCGAACCAGGTGGCGCGCGGGACGACGTCGACCACGTCGGCGGCCTTGATGTCGGCGCCGTCGATGGCCTCGACCACCTGGTCGGCGCGGGCCTCCACGTAGTAGAACTGCACGTTCTCGGAGCCCTGGAAGGGCTTGGACAGCGTGAGGTCCACCCGCTGGTCGCCGTCGGTGTTGACCGCCTTCGTGACCGTCTTGCCGCTGAGCAGATCGAGGCCCTGCGTGACCGTGATCTGCGTGGGGGCCGACAGGTTCGAGATCAGCAGGAAACCGGCGAAGAGCAGCGCGCCGATCAGCACGATGTAGATCAGCGGGTTGCGGGAGACCTTCTTGACATCCATGATCCGTTCAGCGTACCGCCCGGGGCTTAGCGCACTGCTGTGCGTTCACCATCGGCGTACCGTGAATCGGCCATGCGACGTCTGGAGGCGCCGGGATGCGGAGTCCGCCGGCGCGTCAGCTGTAGACGTGCGGCGCCAGCACGGCCACGTCGCGCAGGTTGCGGTAGCGCTCCGCGTAGTCGAGCCCGTAGCCCACGACGAACTCGGTGGGGATGTCGAAGCCGACGTACTTGCAGTCGATCTCCACCTTGGCCGCCTCCGGCTTGCGCAGCAGTGCGAGCACCTCGATGGACTCCGCCCCACGGGACGCGAAGTTCTCCAGCAGCCAGCTCAGGGTCAGGCCGGAGTCGATGATGTCCTCGACGATCAGCACGTGCTTGCCATGCAGGTCGGTGTCCAGGTCCTTGCGGATCTGCACGACGCCGCTGGACTTGGTGCTCGCGCCGTAGCTCGACACGGCCATCCAGTCCATCGGGGCGTGGAAGGGCAGCGCGCGGACGAAGTCGGCCATCACCATCACGGCGCCCTTGAGCACGCCTACGAGCAGGATGTCCTTGCCCTCGTAATCGACGGCCACACGGGTGGCGAGCTCGTCGAGCTTCGCGTGGATCTGCTCCTCGGTGACGAGGATCTGGGCGAGGTCTTCAGAGATGTCCGCTGCGCGCATGGATCGATTTTAGGTCGTGCGTCCTGTGGACCAGGCATCCGCACTACTGTGAGCGGTGGAGCGGGCATGCGCCCGCGGGGAAGGAAGACATGGACCTCGACGAGATCCTCAAGCAGGTGCCGATCGACGACATCGCGGAGAAGTTCGGGGTGAGCCCGGATGTCGCCCGTCAGGCCGTTCAGGAGGGCAGCGCCGCCATCGTCGGCGGACTGGCCAAGAACGCCGCGACGCCGGCGGGCTCCTCCGCCATCGAGGACGCGCTGAACCGCCACGGCGGCTTCTCGGGTGCCTCGAAGGTCGACGACGTGGATCAGGCCGACGGCGGCAAGATCCTCGGTCACGTCTTCGGCGACAAGCAGCAGGAGGTCACCGAGAGCCTGACGAAGTCGGAGAAGACCGCGGGCGGCATCGACTTCGGCAAGCTCCTGCCGATCCTCGCTCCGATCATCATGGGCCTGATCGCGAACGCCAAGGGCGGCTCCGGCAGCGGCAATGGCGGCGGCGGACTCGGCAACATCCTGGGCGGCCTGCTCGGGGGCGGCCAGCAGGGTCAGGCATCCGGCGGTGGCGGACTGGGCGACATCCTCGGCGGCCTCGGCGGTCTGCTCGGCGGCGGCTCCTCCAGCGGCGCACAGGGCGGCGGCAACGTGATCGGCGACATCCTCGGCGGCCTGTTCGGCAAGAAGTAGGCTGCGCTTCGACGAGCTCAGCGGACTTTCTTCACTGGGTCCCTGAGCTCGTCGAAGGGTCGGTCTCGGATGCCGAAGCCTCAGCGCGCCGCGAAGACGATCCGTCCTCCGGCGCGCTTCGCTGTGCATCCGGGCAGGTCGATCGGTCCCTGGCCCGACCAGTCGGTCACGAGCCGGGCGACCTCGAGCGTCTGAACCCGGGTCAGCCCGACACCGAACTCGCTGTCGACCACGAGCCGGATGATGCGGTTGCGCAGCGCCGCGGGGTTCGCGGCGAGGGCCGCGACGCTCACCGAGATACCCGCCTCGGCGTGCTCGACGATGTCCTCGATGGTCTCGTGGATCATCTCGTCGAAGGCCTCGGCGTCCTCACGCAGCTGCTCGGCGGTGCGGGCCAGCGCCTCGGCGATCCCGGGGCCGAGCTCAGCCTCCAGCACGGGCAGCACGCGTTCGCGCGCGCGGACGCGTGCGAAGCGCGGCTCGGTGTTCTGCGGGTCGTCCCACGGCTCGAGGGCGGATGCGGCGCAGAACGCCCGTGTCGTCGCACGGCGCACCCCGAGGAGTGGCCGCGCCCACCGCGTCCCGTCGGCGTCCTCCCGCAGCTGTGCCATGCCCTGCAGACTGGCCGCCCCGGAGCCGCGGGCGAGTCCCAGCAGCACGGTCTCGGCCTGATCGTCGAGGGTGTGGCCGAGCATCACGGCCGATGCGCCGAGTTCCGCAGCGCACTGCCGCAGCACGTTGTAGCGGGCGGCACGTGCGGCGGCCTCGAGGCCGTCCGGATGCTGCTGATCCACGTGCACGCTCAGCACCCGGGCATCCGCTCCGAGCTCCCGCGCCTGGTCGGCCGCGCGCTGGGCGACGGCATCCGATCCGGGTTGCAGACCGTGATCGACGATCGCGGCCGTGACCGGGAGGCCGAGCGCCCGCGCCTCGAAGACGGTGGCCGCTGTGAGGGCAAGCGAGTCGGCGCCGCCGGAGAGCGCGACGACCACGGGACCCGCCTCCAGAGCGGCGAGGGTCGCGCGCACGGCACGGCGGACTTCGGCGACGGCGGGATCGAGCGATGGCATTCCTCCACCGTACGGGGCCGGTCGGCCGGGTCACAGATCCGGCACGATCCGGCGGCGCCGCCCGCACGCGATCCGCGACCTTCGCTAGCCTGCCAGCATGAGCCGGGGGGATTCAGTCTTCGTCATCGCGCTGCTCGTCGCCGCGCTGTTCACGGGGTGCACGCCCACGCCGCCACCGGCGTCGCCGAAGCCGAGCCCGCACGCGAGCTCCTCCCCCACGCCCGCCGCCGATGCCATCCGCGCTGTGGACTTCGGATCGATGACCTTCACCTGGGACACGCTGGGCGTGCAGTACCCGGTGAAGCTCAGCGGCGGCAGGGCCGAGGTGGAGGATCCGTACTACAAGCAGACCGCGCTGTTCCAGCTCGGCGAGCCGACGTTCGCCGATGCGAACGGGGACGGCCTGATCGACGCCGCCGTGCCGCTGCAGTTCGAGTCCGGCAACGGGATCATGAACAACTGGTTCATCTGGCTGGCGCAGGCGGATGCTCCGGACCAGCCGCAGCAGATCCCGTTCCCGATCGCGTCCGGCGCGCGCTGCGCCGACCGGGTCACCGGGGTCGAGGCGATCGCGGGCGGGTTCCGGGTGCACGAGGTGATGCGCAACTCGTTCGAGGCCACGGGACCGTGCGCGCAGTCCGGCACCATGGAGCGCACACGCGACGTCGGTGCCGCGGGCGACGGCACCGGTGCCGGCTCCTGGCCGGTCACCCTCGACGGGCAGGGCTTCGGCGGCTACTGCCCGGTGAAGGTGTACACCGAGGGCGACTTCGCGCAGGCGCAGGGCAGGGTGGGCCCCTCGGATGACGCGCCGCAGACCTCCGCGACGGGTGAGAAGCTCTACACGCCCATCCAGCACTACCCGTTCCTCGAACCGGACGGGTGGCATCTGACGGGCTTCCTCCCCGACCAGCAGACCGACGACTCCGTCGTCTGCGTCTGGGTGCCGAAGGCCTGACCCCGGAAAGTTCCGCACGGCGCGCGAGTATCCTTGTGCGGGGCGGCCGCTGGGCTCCCCGCGAACTTCCGCCGCCGGCATCCGCTCGATCCCGGCATCCGAACCAAGGAGAAGCACATGGGCGCACACGACGCCGTCATCGAGATCCCGCGCGGCAGCCGCGTGAAGTACGAGGTCGACCACGAGACGGGTCGCGTGCACCTCGACCGCGTGCTGTACACGACGTTCGGATACCCGGCCGACTACGGCTACTTCGACAACACCCTCGGCGAGGACGGCGACCCGCTGGACGTGCTCGTGCTGCTCGACCACGCCATCTACCCGGGCGTCGTCGTGAACGTGCGCCCCGTCGCGGTGCTGAAGATGAGCGACGAGGCCGGTGGGGACGACAAGCTCGTGGCCGTGCTGTCGAAGGACCCGCGCTGGGCGCACATCCAGGACGTCGACGACCTGGCGGAGTACACCAAGAAGGAGATCGCGCACTTCTTCGAGCACTACAAGGACCTCGAGCCCAACAAGTGGGTCAAGGTCGACGAGTGGGGCGACGCTGCTGAGGCGCAGCGCATCCTCGACGAGGCGATCGCGCGCTTCGGCGCCGAGGGCCACTGACCTTCATCCGATGGGTCGCTGAGCCTGTCGAAGCGACGAGACCCCCGGTTCGCGCCGGGGGTCTCGTCGTATCAGCGGGTCGAGCGGATGCCGGCGTGCGGCGAGCGGATGCTCAGAGAGCGCCGCGTGCGGTCATGAACGGATACGGATCGACCCGCGATCCATTGACGTACACCTCGAAGTGCAGGTGGCATCCGAACGAGTTGCCCGTGTTGCCCGCGTAGCCGATGACCTGGCCCGCGTTGACGTACTGGCCGCGACGGACGGCGAACTGCGACTGGTGGCCGTAGCCGGTGCCGACGCCGCCGCCGTGGTTGATGCGGGTGTAGTTGCCGTAGCCGCCGTTGTAGCCGGCGAAGTCGACGGTGCCGGAGTGCGCGGCGTAGATCGGGGCACCGCAGCCGTTGGCGATGTCGATGCCGCCGTGCTCGCGGGAAGAGCAGTAGCCGCTGGTGCACTGGACGTTGCGGCGGCCGTAGTAGGAGGTGATGCGGCCGCCGGACGGGCGACGCCAGGCACCGGAGCCAGAGCCGCCGGTTCCACCACCACCGCCTCCGCCTCCGCCGTTGTTGTGGTTCTTGGCGGCGGCCTCCTCGGCGGCCTTGCGCCGAGCCTCGGCCTCGGCGGCCTCCCGGGCCTTGCGAACGGCCTCGCCCTGCTGATAGCCGGCGACCGTCGCAGTGGTGGTGTCCTTGAGCGCGGCGAGCTGGGCCTGCAGGGTCTGCAGGTTGTTCTGCTTCTCGTCCAGGGCGGCCTGAGCGGCGTCGGATGCCGCCTGCGCCTTGACCATCTTGTCCTGGGCGACCTTCTGCAGTCGGTCGCGCTCGTCGCGTGCGCTCTTGGCCTGGTCACTCAGGTGCTGAGCGGAGTCGCGCGCGGCCGCGGCCGTGTCGGCGACGGTGCGGTTGTACTCCAGCAGCTTGTCCATGCTGCCCAACCGCGAGAGCAGGTCGTCGGCACCGTTGGAGGACTTGGAGAGGAACAGCTCGAGGGCGGCCTGGTCGCCACCGGTGCGGTAGAGCTGCGTCGCCACCTGAGCGGCCTTGCGTGAGCTCTCGTCGGCGATCTTCGCCTGCTCGTCGGCCTGCGACTGCAGCGAGTCGGCACGGTCGGCCGCTTCGAAGTAGGCCTGCTGGGCCGCGTAGTACTCGTCACCGGCGACCCGAGCGGCCTGCTCTGCGGCGGCGGCCTGCTGGGTGAGGGTCTGGATCAGGCCCTCGATGCGGGTGACTTCGGCGCCCTTGGCGGCCTCGTTAGCCTTGGCGCGCTGCACGTCATCCCAGCTGGGATAGCCGGGCTCCGCGTGTGCGGCGTTCGTCCCGGCGGTGACACCGAATGCGGTGAGCGCGATGGCGCTGAGTGCGCCGACGGTGATGGCGCCACGACGGGTCACCTGCGCGGAGGGCCAGAAGGCGCGCCGCTCGGCGGGCGTGGGAGCACACCCGCATTCCTCGGATGCGGCAGCATCCGCCTTGACCTGCTCGTTCACGCGGCCCCTTCCGCCGGTTTCACAAGTGCCACACTAACAACATTCGTCACATCCGCAACAGAAGAGGGTGCGACGGATGCGGCTTCGGGACCGGTGATCCGCGCTCCTGCGGGCACAGGAGACACTCCCATCGTCCTCCCGAAACGCCCGGGATGGAAGAAGACGCGCCCTCGATTTCGTTTTTGGCCGAAGCTTCGCTTATGCTTGAGCGTCGGCAAGGGAAACCCCCAGGGTTCACCTGCGGCCCCATCGTTTAGCGGCCTAGGACGCCGCCCTTTCACGGCGGTAGCACGGGTTCGAATCCCGTTGGGGTCACTCTTCCGATACAATTGAAAAGTTATGGCCCTGTAGCGCAGTTGGTTAGCGTGCCGCCCTGTCACGGCGGAGGTCGCGGGTTCAAGTCCCGTCAGGGTCGCTCCTAGCGTTGAGCCTTCTTTCGAGGAGGCTCTTCGTCTAAGAAGCGGCAGACAAGATGTGCCGCTCGGCTCTGTAGCTCAGTTGGTAGAGCGTTCGACTGAAAATCGAAAGGTCACCGGATCGATGCCGGTCGGAGCCACACGGCTGATCATTACAATCAGCCCAGAAACCCTCGCGTAGCTTCTACATCGCGAGGGTTTTGCTTTGCTCTGGTGAGGGGCGGATTCTCCAGCCCACTCCCCCGGCTCTCCCTCCTGTTCACATCGAATGCCCGAGCCGCTCGAAGGCGTCTCCGCCGAGACGCGTCCTTGGGCTTCTCCAGGAGTGTGCCTGTTTTGTGCCGGTCGGCTTGAGGTTCGTTCATCCACGACGTGACGAACACGGCCCCTCCAGCTCGTGCTGACTGGCGACGGTGCGGAGGCGCCTGCCGGTCATGCCGGTTCGATCCGCAGGAGGCCAGCGCCGCCATCTGGTGGTTCGAACCCGCCGTCAGCGAGGACGCCGGTTGATCGTCTCGGTACTGCCGTTGTTCGCGCAGCTGGTGGTTAACCGCACGAGGAACGCCGGCGAAAACTCGCGGGAACCAAGTCGGGGTGATCGCCTTTCAACCGCGTTCCGCTTATCAGAAGATGGCACCATGACCTCCACTCGACGCTTCTTCTCCCGCATCGCGTGTCTGATCATTGCGTCTGCAGCCTTGACGGGGTGCTCCTCGGGAGGCTCCTCCGGCTGTCCCGCGATGGCCTCATACTCCACGCCTAGCTCAGCCGTTGCTTCCGCGGACGCGGTAGCCGTCGTTCACGATCTATCGAGGACTGGCAGCACCGAAGTCTCTGGGGTCAAAGCGGATCTGTGGAGCGCAGATGTCAAGCAGTGGGAAAAGGGATCGGGGCCCGAGGCTCTCACGATCCACGTCGGATTCGATACCTGTGGGGTCCCGGGTCAGAAGTATGTGTTCGAAGATCTCGAAGGCGAAGAGAGCGTATACGTCTTCCTGATGGAATCAGGCGATCAATGGTGGGCGCTGAACTCATTCCAAGGAGCAGTCCGTGCTAAGCCGGATGGAGGCTTCCCCGATCAGTGGTGATGACTTGCTCCGTCACGACCAACTCCAGGTCGAACGACTCCAAGGGCGGCGAACTCGGCCACGGGGCCGCTGCGCTCGTCACATGGGGAGTCGTGTCCGACGCCGTTCGCTCGGTGCTCCAGGGCCTCCAGGAGCGCGCAGCAGAGGCAGTCGGGGCCATGGACACAGCGATGCTCGGCGGGAGCCGACCCACGAGACCACGACGCGTCATTCATCGAGATCTCCGCCGCGTCCGAGGCCGCGGACCGCGCAACACGCGACTATCGAAGCCTGTTCAACGCGTACACGCATGGGTTTCACCAGCCGAAGCCACCCTTCGGCGAGTTGGCGGCCGCGCAAGGTGCGATTACGCAGTCGTTCGCATAGCGGTACACGCCCAAAACCGTCGCGGCGGTTGAGGCCGTCCTCTCGCCAGCCCCAGACCTTGAGGCCCTCCGAGTCGGGATCCGCGCGCTCGGACTCCATGACTTCCGCGGCGTTTCAGATCCGCTAGATCGCGCCATGGCGTGCGCCGAGGCAGATCCGAAGTTTCACCCTTCGCCAGGTCTGACCGAAAAGAGCCGAGCCGTGGGCCAGGCACTTCGAGCCGCGGAAAGCAAGCTGTGAGAACTTTCTTTACTCGTTCAAGGCCGGCCTAACGGCCAGCTGCGCCGCCTGCGGTGCGTCCGGTCCTCGCTCCGCTGCGGTCCGGGCGCTCCTCGGCGTCACTTCCCGGTCCGCTAGGTTGACTGTCTAGCGGGTCGTTCTGATCAATCATGCCCATACCGCCCAGGAGCAACTAAGTGCCAGCCTTCGAACAAGCGATCACCGAAGCCGATGTCGTCTTCATCGTCGGGACCGGGCTGTCCGCAGCGACTACGAACGGTGCACCGACATCCACGTGGGTGGGCTTAGTGAGGAGCGGAGCCGAGCGCGCCGCCAAACTGAACAACAGGGTTGACGAACAATGGCTGACCATTGTGCAGAGCCAGCTCGACTACCCATCGACAGACATGGTCATTAACGCAGCTAGCTCCGTGGCCAGCGCGATACGCGAACTAGGCGACACTGCATACGCCGCATGGCTCAGGGAAGATGTCGGGGACCTCGTGGCTAGCGACGAAGCAGTCGCAAGTGCCCTCCTGTCGTACCCGTTCCCCGTCCTCACGACAAACTACGACAAGCTTCTTGAACAGGTAGGTGGCCGCGAGACGCGAGACTGGACCGACTCGCGCGGCTTTCAGGATGTGGTCACCCGCTCGAGCAGCGCAATCGGCCACATCCACGGAGTCTGGGACCGGCCCGACTCCGTGATTCTTACAGCGGCAGATTACGCACGACTCAGTACTCACGAATCCATGCAAGCGCTTGAAAAGGCGATGGCGACGCTCAAGTCGATTGTGTACGTGGGATTCGGCAGCGGCCTAGGCGACCCCAACTTCGCTTCCCTACTGGAGTGGCACCGCCGCGTTTTCCCGCAGTCGAGCACCACTCATTATCGGCTGTGTCGGACCGATGAGTTGGACGAGTTGCGCCGACTTCACGCCAATGATCATGTGGTCCCCGTGGCCTACGGTGATCAGCACGCCGATCTCGCGCCCTTTCTGGCGAGGCACGCGCCCGCCAGTGAGTCTCTGATTACTAATGCCGTGGGCCTTGCCCGGGATGTGGTGCAGGAGGCGAGAGAACTCATCCGAGATTCGATGACCAACGAATCGGTACTAGTCGACACCGGTGCCGATGATCTCGTCCGCAGAGACCTCACGATTCCGCCGATTCTGCTGCCAGTACCGCATGCCACATTCGTCCGCGACCGGCTCCGACGCGGAGACACTGCCGAGGTCGAGCGGCTTGATCCCCATCGCGAAATTGAATCCCACGACTTCTTCGTTGTTGTTGGAGACGAAGGTTCGGGACTCACCACCGCCGTGAAGTGGCTAGCCACCCAATCTTCCGAATTGCTCGGAACGGCCGCGCCGATCTACGTCAGATTCTCGGAGTGCCGCCATCGCAGCGATCCACTAGGGGCCGCCACGCGAAACGCCGCCATGAACTGTGGGCTCATCCACGACAGGGGCGCATCGCTACCCGACCACATCATCGCAATTGACGACTTCCGCGCGTCCGTGCCGCGCCTCTCGGATACCGTGCTCGGACAGGTTGTTGCCTCCGACGCCATCGTCAAGATCATCGGTTGTCACCAAGGAGAGGAAGACGAGCTCGCTACTAAGCTCAATTCTCTTGGAGTCAGCCCCCGGATTCTCTTTCTTGGCCGAATGCGGAAGACGGATGTCAAGAACCTAGCTGAACGCCTCGCCCCAGGGCAGGGCAACCGCCTCGCTGATGAGGCGCTCAAGGTCTTGGAGGCCGAAGGTCTACGCCGAACACCCCTCACGGTCTCACTCCTCCTATACCTTGCACTCAGAGGGAGCGCGCACGACACACGCAATCAGACCAGCATGCTTGATGCCTATACCTTGCTCCTATTGGGCATAGGCAACCCCCATGAGAACACAACCGGGCTCACCGAGACCGACCTCGAAGCGGTGCTCGGAAAGTTTGCCGAATCGCTCATTTGGGACGAGAAACCAAGTCTCAGTGAACCGGAGGCCGTCCGCGTCATAGCGGATGTCATCCAGAAGTTCGGGTGGCAAGCTAATGCGACTCACGTACTCGACTTCTTCCTCCAGCGAAGACTCCTCAGGCGCCACGGAGACTCCATTGAGTTCGCCAGATATGCATACTTCACTCTGTTTGCGGCGAAGCGCGCGCTAGTCGATCCGGAGTTCCGCGACTTGGTCGTTAACGACCTGTTCTACTATCAGCCAGTCGCGGTGAAACTGTCCGCTCTGTCGCGAGCTGACGAAGACCTCCTCCAACGCATCCGGCCCCTCATAGACGAGGAGCTAGCGGTGGCAGTCAGTCCAGGGTCACCCTATGAGCCCACCCCTCTCATCACTATTGACGAACTACCTCCCCCGGAAGAGGTGCACCGATCCACCGATGCGCTCGAGCGCGTTGAAGATGGGGACGATCTTGAGTTCCCCGAAAGCGACTCGGTGGGATCGTTTGGGCTCGTCAAGGCAAGCATGTCACCACCCGCGCGGCTTCACCGCGTGCTCACCCTAATCTCCACTGTGATTCGAGATCTCGACCAAATTGAGAACCTTGAGCTCAAGAAGGAGCTCCTCGTGGACACTGTCGAACTGTGGGGGCGGTTCATCACCGTGCTGAGCTCTGACTCGTCTTTGGGAGACCTTAGGAGCGCCGTTGCCCGACACCTCGAAACTGAAGGGGGAACCGACGGCGATGACAACGCGGACCTTGTCGACTTCCTGAGCCGTTCTATCCCCGCCGGCACCGTGATTGGCGGCATGGAGATGACACTGTCGTCCCCCAAGCTCGCGTCAGTTCTCGAAAGCGCCATCAATGCGGGCGAACTTAGTAGGACGAATGAGAGGTTGACCGCGACGCTACTCCTGCTGTTCCTGCAGCGATCGCCGGGCTGGGCAAAGAAGGCCGCGAGCCTCATCGAAGAAGCTGAGCCCACCTGGGTGGTCACACACTTCTTCCACGCACTCTGCCAAGACGCGTATGCACAAGGCGCCACACCTGAAGAGGACGCGCTACATCTCTGCAAGACCGTGTATCTGAAGCAGCAGTCGTTCGCTAGCCCCGATATCCGGTCCGCACACCTTGATCGCTATGCACACCGCCTCCGAACGATGCGCGCCAAGAACAAGTACTCTCCGCCCACTAGTCATACCGACACGTGAAGGGCCGCGCAGATCAGCACGCTGAACACCCGTCAGGTACCTCGTGCCGGTTCCGTGCCGGTAACTCCGCTGAAACCACCCCAAACCAGCCGCGACCAACCACGACGACTCCCGCGGAATCATGCACCAAACGGCGACCAGCAAGCACCCGCTACCCCACCGCATCCAACTGAAAATCGAAAGGTCACCGGATCGATGCCGGTCGGAGCCACACGGCTGATCATTACAATCAGCCCAGAAACCCTCGCGTAGCTTCTACATCGCGAGGGTTTTGCTTTGCCCTGGTGAGGGGCGGTTTCTGTGGCGCTCTTCACGGCTGTCCGATCCCTGTGCGTCGAGCATGCGAAGCCCGTTCGTTGAGCGAGCGCAGCCGGCGATGAGCGTGGGTCACCCACGTCGAACCACACTGACCGCGAAATCGGAACACGACTGGGCCGTCCTGGCGAAGCACCGAGGTCCTCAGGGCAATCGACGCGTTCGCTGAAGCAGGCGGGCGGCACACCATACCTCGGTGACGCCCGCCTGCGTCGACCACGGCGAATCGGATGGGCGAGGGTCTCTACCTCTCGGCGGGCACCAGCGTCTGCCGCTGGGAGCCGAGTCCGTCGATGCCGATCTCGACGACATCCCCGGCACGCAGGTAGGGGAACCGACCCGATAGAGCGACGCCCTGGGGTGTACCCGTGTTGATGAGGTCGCCCGGCTCGAGCACGAGGTACTGCGACAGGTGATGCACGATCTGCGTAACGGTGAAGATCATGTCGGCGGTGTTGGAGTCCTGCCGCGGTTCACCGTTGACCGTGGACCACAGGCGCAGGTTCTGCGGGTCGACCTCTTCAGCGGGAACGAGCGCCGGCCCGAGCGGGTTGAACGTCTCGGCATTCTTGCCCTTCGACCATTGACCGCCCGACTGCTCGACCTGGAACGCGCGCTCCGAGACGTCGTGCGAGACGACGTAGCCTGCGACGTGCGCGAGCGCGTCCTCAGGACTGGCGAGGTAGCGGGCACGGGTGCCGATGACCACCCCCAGTTCGACCTCCCAGTCGACCTTCTCGGCTCCCGGCGGGATGAGAACGTCGTCGTACGGACCGACGACCGTGTTCGGGTGCTTGTGGAAGAGGATCGGCACCGATGGCGGGGCGTCACCGGATTCGGCCGCATGGGCAGCATAGTTCTGACCGATGCAGAGCACCGCCTGCGGACGGGCGATGGGCGCGCCGACGCGCAGCAGCTCGGCGCCCTCGAAGGAGGGCAGCTCGCCCGCGTCCAGCGCTGCGCGGGTTCGAGCGATGCCGCCGCCCGCGAGGAAGGCGCCGTCGATGTCGCCGGTGAGGCCGTCGAGGCGCAGGACGCGGCCCTCATGGCGGACTGCAGGGGTCTCGGCACCGGGGTCGCCGAGGCGGAGGAATTCCATGTGTCGTGCTCCAGATCAGTGTGTGTAGGGACGGTGCTTCTGAATGGCATCCGAGAGTTCGACTCCGAAGCCGGGCGTCTCGGGAACCTTCAGCCGGCCGTTCACAGGAACGGGCTCACCGGTCAGCATCGGGGAGAACATCGGCACCACCTCCTCGGCGGTGGGGTGCATCATCAGGAACTCCGCGAACGGGCTGTTCGTGCACGTCACGACGAAGTGATACGAGTACACCGACGAGCCGTGCGGCACGACCATCGTCCCGTGTGCGTCGGCGAGTGCCGAGATCTTGATGAGCTCGGTGATGCCGCCGCACCAGCCGACGTCGGGCTGGATGAGGTCGACGCCGGTCTCGAGCAGCTGACGGAAGCCCCAGCGCGTGGCCTCGTGCTCGCCGGTGGTGATGAGCATCGACGAGGGTGCGCGCTTGCGCAGCTCGGCGTATCCCCAGTAGTCGTCGGGGATGAGAGCTTCTTCGAGCCACTTCAGACCGTGGTCGGATGCCGCGTGTGCGAGCCGGGTCGCGTAGTCGACGTCGAGCGACATCCAGCAGTCGTACATGAGCCAGAAGTCGTCTCCGACCCTCTCGCGCATGTCGGCGAGCAGTTCGATGTTCTTGCGAAGACCCTCCTCCCCTTCAGCAGGACCGTGGTGCAGGGGCATCTTGCCGCCGATGAAGCCGAGTTCCTTCGCCCTGTCGGGGCGGGCGCCTGTGGCGTAGAACTGCAGTTCGTCGCGGACCGGGCCGCCGAGCAGCTCGAACACGGGGACCTGGCGGATGCGGCCGAGCAGGTCGTACAGGGCGAGGTCGACGCCGCTGATGGCGTTGAGCACGACGCCGCGTCGGCCGTAGTACAGCGTGGCCTTGTACATCTGGTCCCAGATGCGTTCGATGTCCGTGACCGCGCGCCCTTCGAGGAACCGCGCGAGGTGCTTCTCGACGATGAATGCGCCTATCTCGCCGGCGGTGGTGACCGAGAACCCGACAGTGCCGTCGCTGGCCTCGATCTCCACGACGAGGGTGCCGAGGACATTGATGCCGAAGCTCTGACGTGACTGGCGGTACTCGGGGTAGACGCTCATGGGTGTCGCGATGTGGTCATCGATCCAGTGCCCGGCGTTCTGGTCGTGGTAATCGGCTCCGCCACCGCGCACGGTGTAGGCGCGGACTTCGCGGATGGTGGGGGTGCCTGTCATCGGGTCTCTCCGTCTCGGTCGAACCGGACAAGCACCTTGCCCGGGGTGCCGTCGCCGGCGGCAAGTCCGGCGAAGGCGTTGTCTGCGTCGGCGACGTCGATCTCGCGGCTGATCAGCACACGATAGACGTCGGGGTCGCCGGCGATGGTGTGGGCCGCGTGGGTGAAGTCGTCCGACCCGTAAGTGAAACTGCCGATGAGGGAGCGCTCCTCGGTGCTGATGAGGAAGGCGTCGAGAGACACCTGTGGCGCGCCCATGCCGACCAGGCAGACGGGAGCACCGAGCACCGTGCTGGTCAGCGCGTCCTGCAGAGTGGGGGTGATGCCGACGGCATCCACCGCAGCGTCGGCGAGCCCGCCGCGCTCTCGGAGCTGTTCGGCGAGAGGACCATCGGCGGGGTCGATGACCTCGGCGCCGAGCTTCTGCACGAGCTCGCGCCGGGCGGCATCCATCTCACTGACGAGGATGGTTCCCGCCCCGGCATCGCGCAGCGCGATGACGACGGACTGTCCGATAGGGCCACCGCCGATGACCAGCACTCGTCTGAGGCTGTCGGTGGGAAGCTTCCTCACGGCGTGGACGGCGACGGCAAGAGGCTCGATGAGCGCGCCGAGCTCGATGGGCAGCGAATCGGGGAGAGGAACGACGTTCCGCGCGGGGACGACCACGTAGTCGGCGAAGGCCGCCGGGATCTCCGCCGCCACGCCGATGACGTATTTGCGCGGGTGGTGCTGCTCGCGGCCGGCGTACTCCGCCGCGTCGTCGGCCGGAACGACGACCGGGTTGAAGGTCACCGGGGCGCCCTCGACGAGCCCGTCCACGTCGGCGCCCACCGCGGCGACTGTGCCGCTGGACTCATGGCCCATCACCTGCCCCGGGTGACGGCGTCCGTTCTCGCCTGTGTAACCGTGAACGTCGGATCCGCAGATCCCGGTCGCGGACACTCGGATGAGGACTTCGTCGGGCCCCGGATGGGGCGTGGGGGCGTCCCGGACGTCGAGGCGTCCGATCTCGCTGAGGACGAGCTCGCGCATGAGTAGGTCTCCTTGATCTTGCCGACCGGGGGTCAGCGCTGGTGGGTGGGCGCGGATGCTGCCAGTCCGACGCCGTCGGTCTCCCGCACTGCGGGGCTGACGACTCGGCTGAGTGCGATGAGTGCCGCTCCCAGCAGGGCGATGACGGCGAGCACGATGAGTCCGGCGCTGTCACCGAACGTCGCGTCGGCCCAGTTCTTCAGAATCGGGGCGAGGAATCCGCCGAGGCTGCCGAGCGAGTTGATCAGGGCGATGCCGCTCGCGGCGGCCGCACCGAGCAGGAACGACGTCGGAAGGGTCCAGAACACCGGCTGCACCGAGATGAATCCGGCGGCCCCGACACTCAGGGCGGCGAGAGCGACGATCGGGTCCTGGATGACAGCGGAGAGCACGATCCCCACACCGGCGGCCGCGAGAGCGAGGGTGGCGATGAGGCGCCGCTGGCCCGTGCTGTCGGCGAGGCGGGACAGCACGAACGTCACGATCAACGCGAACGTCCACGGCACGGCGGTGAGCAGTCCGACCTCGAGTCCGACGGGCTGCCCGACGATGGTCGCGATCTGGGTCGGCAGGTAGAACGTCACGCCGTAGACACTCATCTGGATGGTGAGGTAGATGGCGGCGAAGTAGAGCACCACGGGGTTGCCCAGGGCGCGCAGGGCACCGCGCGGGGAGTGATTCTCCTTGGCTGTGTTCTCATCTTCCAGGGCGCTCAGCAGCGCTTCGCGCTCGTGCCCGTTCAGCCACTTCGCGTCCTTCGGGCCGTTGTCGAGGTAGAAGAATGCCACGATGCCCACGAGGACGGTGAGGATTCCGGTGACGAGGAACATCAGCTGCCAGCCGTGGATGGCGACCTTGTCATCGAGGTCCAGGAGCATGCCGGACAGCGGCCCGCCGAAGATGAACGCCAGCGGTGCACCGAAGTAGAACAGGCCGTTCACCCGGGCCCGGTACTTCAGCGGAATCCAGTAGGTCAGGAAGAGGATGACCCCGGGGAAGAAGCCGGCTTCAGTGATGCCGAGCAGCACGCGCAGGATGTAGAAGGCCCACTCGTTCGTGGCGAAGATCATCAGCGAGGAGACGGTGCCCCAGGAGATCATGATGCGGGCGAGCCAGATCTTCGCGCCGACTCGGCGCATGAGCAGGTTCGACGGGATCTCGAAGATGGCGTAGCCGACGAAGAAGATGCCGGCGCCGAGGGCGTATGCGGCATCGGAGATTCCGGTGTCGGCCTGCCAGGCGACCTTGGCGAAGCCGAGGTTGGCGCGGTCGAGGAACGCCAGGATGTACATGAGGAGCAGGATCGGGATCAGCCGGAGCGTGACCTTGCGGACGATGGCGGCGAGTTCCGGCCGCGTGGAGGACTGAGAGGACATCGGGACATCTCCATTGACGAGGGGTATTCGTGGCGTTCACGTATATGAACTTGGTGTCTCAGACCTGAACGCGCGATAGTGTGGCACAACACTCCTGTTCACACAACACAGCGCGGAGGTGAGGGTGACCGAGATGGAACCGGGGGCGGTCAAGTCCGCCGGCCGGGCGCTCGAGATCATCGAGCACCTTGCCGCGGTCGAGGCGCAGACGTTCCCCCAGCTGTTGAAGGCCCTGGAGTTGCCGCGGTCGAGCGCTCACGGACTGTTGCGCACGCTCGTGGCCGCGGGGTGGGTCGAGCTGGATCCGGCGACCAAGCGATATACGCTCGGGCTCAAGGCCTGGCAGATCGGGCAGCGCTACGACGGACATCGGCTTCTCCTCCATGCCGGGCCGTCTCTCATGGCGAAGCTCACTGACGAGACAGGTGAGACTGTGCAGATGGCCAGGCTCGACGGCGTGGAGAACGTCTACATCGCAATCAGCCCTTCACCGAATCCGATGCGGCTGGCCTCGAACGTGGGCATGCGCCTGCACGCCCACGCCACGGGAATCGGGAAGGCGCTGCTGAGCACACTCGACGATGACGATGTCCTGCGGCGACTTCACCAGGTCGCCATCCCGCGGCTCACGGCCCGAACGCTCACGCAGCCGGACGAGATCCTGTCTGCGATTCGCAGAGGACGAGATCTCGGTTTCTTCGTCGACGACGAGGAGTTCATCGACGGATGCCGCTGCGTCGCCATCCCGATCACGACGACGGAGGAGACGGGCGTCGCCGCAGCCATGAGCATCACCATGCCGACCAGCCGCACCGACGACCTGTGGCCGTATTCGATGGTCGAGCCCCTGCGCAGAACCGTCCAGCACCTACGGGCGGACATGGCACTCGAACTCGCGTGATCCACTCCAGCGGCAGGGCTGGCGGAACACCGAAGCAGACGCCCCGCTGGCAGCCGAGGCCGCTTTCAGCCTGACCTACGCGGCATTGCTCGCGCTGAGCAGGAACGGCGAGTGCCGGGACGCCTACGCGAACGCGTCGGCGTCCGCGGTCTCCCGCTGGATCGGGCCCGTCGACGCCGGCTCCGGCGTGAGGTACAGCCCGCCCGGGGAGTTCGCGGTGAAGGCGAGGGTCTCGATCCACGCGCGGTTCACGCTCGGCTGACGGCTGCCGTAGTACTTGAACACGAGGGCGCTGTTCGCATGCATCCAGACGGTGGTCCGGCCGCCGCCGACGCTGACGTCCTCGCGCCACGAGAAGGGGAACGGCTCACTGCGACGGAGCTTGGCGGTGATCACGAGCTGCATGTGCAGCAGCGCGCGATCCTCGATCTCCACCTTGTGTGCGCTCTCGTAGATGAACTTGCCCATCATGCGTCCTCTGGTCTTCTCCACGGAAACCCGTTGCCAAGAGGTGCGGCCTGAAATCCGACATGTGGGGATATCCACACCCTCGCACACTTCACGCCGGAATGGGTCCCGATCTCGTGCCGCGCAGTGTGACCGGGCGCCCCGGAAGGAGACATCCGCCCCAGCATGAGACGGCCCGCGGAAGCGAGGATCTCATATCGGGACGGACGTCTCGGCAGCCGAACGGAGAGCTCAAGCCTCCGGACGGTTCGCGCGCAGCACCTCCAGGCGCGCACGGTACTCGGTCTCGTCGACGTCGCCCCTGGCGAACCGGTCGGCGAGGATCTGCTCGGCGCTGCGGCTCTGCGCGCCGCGCATCCAGGGAGCCCCTCCACCGGGAGCCGCCTGCCAGGGCCCACCCCAGTACCGCCGACGGCGCACGATGAGGGTGATGAGCAGGGCCACGATGATGAGGAACATCACCGGGCCGATGAAGAAGAACGGCCAGAACGGGGCGACGCCCCATCCGGCGTGTGCGGCGACGGCCGCGGTTGCTGCGAGCATGATGCCCTTCCTTTCATCGGCCGTGTCTCGACCGATGACTCCAGCGTCGTCCGATCGGTCGCCGGGCGAATCCGCCCCGGGGAGTGACTCCGGATGCTCCCGCGGGAGTACCCGCAGCAGCAGCGCTATTGCCAGCCGGGCGCCACCAGGCCGGTCTCGTACGCGATCACGACCAGGTGCACCCGGTCGCGCGCCTGCAGCTTGGACAGGATGCGGGAGACGTGCGTCTTCGCCGTGAGCGGGCTGAGGAAGAGCTTTGCAGCGATCTCGTCGTTGCTGAGCCCGAGGCCCACCAGCCGCAGCACCTCGCGCTCGCGCTCGGTGAGCACATCCAGCTGCGCAGCATCCGGCGCCTCCCGCAGGCCGACGGCGAGCCGGTCCAGCAGCCGCCTCGTCACCCCGGGAGAGAGCAGCGCGTCGCCCTCTGCGACCGCCCGCACCGCCCGCACCAGGTCGGCGGGCTCGGTGTCCTTCACCAGGAACCCCGCAGCGCCGGCGCGCACGGCGCGAGCGACGTACTCGTCCAGCTCGAACGTCGTCACGATCACCACGTGCACGTCCTGCAGCGCCGGGTCCTCGGCGATCTGCTCCGTCGCCCACAGGCCGTCGCCGTCGGGCATCCGGATGTCCATCAGCACCACGTCGGCAGGGGCCGATCGGATGCGGTCGAGCAGTTCGCGGCCGCCGGCCGCCTCGGCGACGACCTCGATGTCGTCCTCGGCGTCCAGCAGCGCACGGAATCCGGCGCGCACGAGCAGCTGATCGTCGGCCAGCGCGACGCGGATCATGACGTCCTCCCCCAGGGCAGTTCGGCCACGACCTCGGCACCACCGCCGGGTCGATCGGAGAAGCGGATGCCGCCGCCCAGCAGCTCCGCGCGCTCACGCATCCCGAGCACGCCGCCATGGCCGGCGGTCGCCGGGTCGACACCGCCGAACCCGGCGCCGTCGTCGCTGACCGTGACGATCAGCGACGCCTCGCGCCGATCCAGCACGACCCGTGCATGCGTGGCATCCGCGTGCCGGACGACGTTGGTGAGCGCCTCCTGCACGATCCGGTAGGCGGCGAACTGCGCAGCGCGACCGGGCACCTGCCCCTCCAAGCGGTCGTCGAGCGCGACCTCCAGGCCCGGCGCGGTGATGCCGGCGATCAGCCTGGGCAGCTCGGCGAGCTCGGCCTGCGGGACGAGGGGCACCTCCCCGTCGCGCAGCACGCCGAGCACGCCGCGCACCTCCTCGAGCGCGAGCTTGGAGGTGTCCTTCACGTTCTGCAGCGCGGCGCGCGCCTGCTCCGGATCGCGATCGAACAGGTGCAGCCCCACGCCCGCCTGCACGTTCATCTGCGACAGGGCGTGACCCAGCACGTCGTGCAGCTCGCGGGCGATGCGCACCCGCTCCTGCTCCTCGGCACTGCGGCGGCGATGCTGGATCTCGGCGTGCATGGCCGCGCGCCTCGCTCCACGGGAGCGCAGCCCCGTTCCGATCGCGAAGCACGCGGCGAGCGCGACCGTCGCCGCGACGACCACGCCCGGGAACCAGGTGCGGTCGATCAGGGTGCCGATCAGGATCGCGGATGCCCAGCCGACGCCGACCGAGATCGCCGCCCACACGATCGCGCCCCGGGCCACCGCACCGATCACGGCGAACGCCAGCGCGATGTACGGCGGGCCGCCGACCGGGGTGGTGAGCACGTCGAGCAGCGCGAGCGCTGCCACGACCGCGACCGTCGGTCCGGGAAGCCTGCGTAGTGCCAGAAGCGCCAGGGGCCCCGCGGCGGCGAGCACGATGTGCAGCACGACCGGCCAGTGCGGCACGTGCGGCGCGGTGCGCAGGGTGATCCACGCCGCCGCCGGCACCTGGATCAGCAGACTCAGCACCACCGGTGCGACCAGGCGCAGGCGGCGTCCCACTCGCGCGGGAGGACCCCAGCCCGCGCCGTCCAGGGGATCGGCGCCCAGGTCGGCGAAGCGCTGCGGATCCGGCATCCTCCGATGCTAGTTCTCGCGCCCCGCTCGCGGCATCCGCCTCCGGGCCTCCCCGCGTGTACTCCCCCGGGAGTACGTCGCGGGACGATCAGACCGACCCCGCGCGTGCCACACTGGGCGGATGACGGATGACCCGCGCCGGGCGCGACGCCTGCCCGAGATTCTCGATGAGTTCCAGCAGGCCGAGGGGCATCCCGACTTCCGGGTGGACGTGGAGCGCATCCGCTTCTCGCCGTACTACTCGAGGCTCTCGGCAGTGACGCAGGTGATCTCACAGGCCGGCGCCGGTCTCGCGGTGCACAACCGCCTGACGCACTCCATCAAGGTCGCCGCTGTCGCCCGCGCGATCGCGACCCACCTCTCCACGCGCACCGACGACCGCGGCCGGATCGTCGGCGAGCTCGGCGGCGCCCACCCGGTCGTCGTGCAGGCCGCCTCGGCGGCGCACGACCTCGGGCATCCGCCGTTCGGGCACCTCGGCGAGCAGGCGCTCGACCGCCTCGCCCGTACCCGCTTCGGACTGCAGGAGGGGTTCGAACGCGCAGACCTACCGCATCTTCACCCGCCTGGACGAGCACGACCGCCCCGGCGTCGGCCTCAACCTCACCGCGGCCGTGCGCGCCGCCGTGCTGAAGTATCCCTGGCGGCGCGGCGAGGGCGGAGCACGGCGGGGCGGCGCGAGCAAGTTCAACTTCTACGCGATCGACGAGCAGGATGCCCGCGGCGCCCTCTCGGCGTACCCGCTGATCGAGCCGGGTCAGCAGACCGTCGAATGCTCGATCATGGACATCTCCGACGACATCGCCTACTCGCTGCACGACCTCGACGACTTCTACCGTGCCGGTCTGCTCAACCCCGCGACCCTGTCGGCCGAGTTCCGCACCTGGCACCGCGAACTCGCGACGCTGCGGGCATCCGACGTCGCGGCGCTGGCCGCCGACTCCCGCATGCCGGGCTCCTCGCTGGAACTCCTCTGGCGACGGCTGAAGGAGAAGGACGCCTGGATCGCCGACCCCGACGCCTTCAGCGAGGCGGTCGCGAAGGTCAAGACAGAGGTCATCGACGGGCTCGTCGCCGAGCCGTTCGACGGCTCCCTGGCGAGCGAGCGCACCCTGGCGAGGTTCACCAGCGGCTGGATCGCGCGCCTGCAGTCGTCGGTGGAGGTGCACCGGCATCCGCACATCCGCTGCGGCCACGTCTCGCTGAACCGGCAGGCCTGGCACGAGGTCGCGGTGCTGAAGTTCCTGCACGAGCGGTTCATCCTGGAGCGCCCCGACCTCACCGTCTACCAGCGCGGTCAGGCCAGCGTGCTGGAGCGTCTGGTCGACGGCTTCACCGCCTGGCTCGACGATCCGCGGGACGCCCGCCGCGCCCCGCGACGGCTGATCGACCTGGTCGACCTGTCCACCGACGACTACCGGCGGCTGCGGAAGGACGCGCCGGAACTGGTCGAGTCGCGCACGGATGCCGATCTCGATGCGCTCGCGCGCGGCCGCGGCATCATCGACTACGTCGCCTCGCTCACCGACGCGCAGGCGATCTCGCTGGATGCGCTGCTCGCCGGCCGCACCGAGCGGCTGTGGGACGCCGGGCAGGGACTGTAGCCGGGGGCGTTCCTCATCCCGGAACTTCGGCCCGATGGGTGCGCACGCGTGCGAGAGTGGGGACGGACACACCCTCAGGAGGTCAGCATGCGCGCCGTCGTCTATCCCCGTTTCAGCCAGGATCTCGACACCCTCGAGGTGCGTGAGGTCCCCGAGCCGAAGCTGTCTCCGGCATCCGTGATCATCGAGGTGCGGGCTGCGGGCGTGAACCCGGTGGACTGGAAGCTCATGGCCGGCGGCCTGGACGCCCTCATGCCCACGCAGTTCCCCGTGATCCCCGGTTGGGATGTCGCCGGCGTGGTCGTGGCCGTGGGGCTGGACACCCCCGAGTTCCAGGTCGGCGACGAGGTGATGGCCTACGCGCGCACCGACACGGTCGGCGGCGGCACGTTCGCCGAGCGCGTCGACGTGCCCGTGCGGGCCGTCGCGCACAAGCCCGCGGCCCTCAGCTGGGAGCAGGCAGGAGCCCTCCCGCTCGCCGGTGGCACCGCTCTGCGTGCGGTGGACGCGCTGGGCGAGCTGCACGCGCGCACCGTGCTGATCCACGGCGGCTCCGGCGGTGTCGGGAGCTTCGCCGTGCAGATCGCGCACGCCCGCGGCGCGCGGGTGATCGCCACGGCATCCGAGGCCAACCACGACTACCTGCGCAGTCTCGGCGCGCATCCCGTCACCTACGGCGAGGGGCTCGCGGAGCGGGTCCTCGCCCTCAACGGCGGTCCCGTCGACGCGGTCGCCGACTTCGCCGGCGGGATGCTGGACGTGACCCTCACTGTGCTCGCCGACGACGGCGCGCACGTGTCGATCGCCGACCCGTCCGTCGCGCAGCACGGCGGACGGAACATCTGGGTGCGCCCGGACGGCGAGCAGACGGCGCGGCTCGCGGCCATGGCGGCGGAGGGCGTGCTGAAGGTGGAGATCGCGAAGACCTTCCCGCTCGAGGGCGTCGCGGATGCCTTCCGCGCCAGCCAGACGCACCACGTGCGCGGAAAGCTCGTCATCGTCCCCTGATCGGCGTCCGATCCGACTATCAGACGCCGCTGATCAGAGTCAATCCCCGCTCGTTCACAGCATCGGTGGCGCACACTGAGCAGAATCGGGGGATCAGATGCTCAGGAGGATGCGATGTCGGACGATTTCATGCTGCACCAGGTCTCGCCCGATGACTGGATGATCATCGACATGCGCTTCCCCGGCGGCGACCCGCACCACCTCGTGGCCTGCATCATCGAGGAGGACGGCCACGCCGAGGTGCGCTGGTTCCGGCACGTCACACTGCCCTCGCGATTCCGCAGCCGCACCGATGCGCTGGAGGCTCTCGTCACCGCCGAGCAGCCCGAGCCCGCAGCGGTCCTCGCGGCGGCGCCTGCCTGACGCCCGAAGACTCCGTTTCGCGCACGGAAAGACGGCCGGGTCGTATGACCCGGCCGTCCGTTCCGGTCAGAACACCTCGTCGCTGCCCGGCTCACGCACCGACCGACGCGAGACGTTGCCGCCGTCGACGGTTCCGTCCGTGCGCGTGACGACGTCCGTGCGCCGGCGACGCGCCATCAGCACGATGCCGACGAGGAACGCGACGACACCCGCGCCCATCAGGATGTAACCGATCATGTGGAGATCCGCCCACGGGACCTGCACGTTCAAGGCGAAGGCGAGGATCGCTCCGATCACGAACAGGACGATTCCGGTACCGATGGTCATGACGGTTCCCTTCGTTCAGGTGGCGTCGGGTCGTCGCCACTGCACTCACGGTGACCGTGTCCGCCCGCGTTCTGAAGGGGGTTGACAACCCCGCCGCGGCCGCGGGCCCTGCGCGCATCCCGCGATCAGGCGATCTGCGCGCGGATCGTCCTGCGGGCGAGCAGCGCGTACAGCCCCACGGAGACGATCAGCCCCACGGGGACCGACAGATCCAGCCCGCCCAGCGCGGCTCCCAGCGGTCCGACCCACACCGTGGTGGACAGGAACAGCGCGGTAGCGACGCCGCCGACCACCACGGCCACGACACCGGCCATGCCGAAGCCGCCGCGATACCAGAACGTGGCGCCAGGACGCTCGTCGAACAGCTCGAGGCCGTCGTAGCGGTTGCGGCGCAGCACGATGTCGGCCACGTAGACGCCCATGGTCGGCACCGAGATGATCAGGAGGAACTGCAGCATGAGGTTGACCGCCTCGATCAGGCTGGACGACAGCACGAGCACGATCGTGAACGCGCAGCCGAGCGCGCCGATCAGGACCGCGGACGGGATGCGGCGGATCGGCACGCCGATCGACTGCAGGGCCATGCTGGCCGTGTAGGTCGTCATGCCGTTCAGGGCGATCGTGTTCACGATGACGCCGAGCACGAGCAGCGGAGCGAGCCAGAGCGGCAGCTTCTCGAGCAGCGCGTACTCGATGCCGTTCGCCAGGGCATCCGGCCCGACCGTGCCGCCGAGCACGACGCCGAACGCCGTGATCAGGACGGCCGGGAAGACGTTGCCGAGCGCGGTGGCTCCGATGATGCTCGACGCCTTCGTCTCGCGGGGCAGGTAGCGTGCCATGTCGGCGCTGTTGCTGAACGACAGCGGCGAGGAGGACAGCAGCGCGAAGGCGATCGTGATGCTCGCCCACAGCGGCAGGCCGGTCAGCGGTTCGGGCTGGGTGAACCCCCAGTCGATCGTGGGCCAGAGGAAGCCGATCACGAGCGCGAAGATCACCGTGAGGCCGATCGCGATGCCCGAGTAGGCGCGCAGGATCAGGGCGTGCCCGTACACGGCGACCAGCACGGTGATCGCCGCGGTGACGACGGCCACCACGATCAGTGCCGCGGTGTGGTCGGGGAAGCCCCAGCGCATCAGCAGCTCGGCGCCGATGAACGACGCGGCGACCCAGTTCAGCGCGAGGAACACCCCGGAGATGAACCAGCCGTAGAACGCGATGACGATCTTGTTGCCGTGGATGCCGTAGATGGCGCGCTGGATGACCGACCCCGACGTGCCGGCGGCCGGCCCCGAGATCGCCACGATCCCCGGGAAGACCGCGAGCACCGACGAGGCCAGCAGCACCAGCAGCGCCTGCCAGATCTCCAGCCCGAGCATGAGCGTGAGGGAGGCACCGACGGTGAGGTTCAGCACGCTGATCCCCGGCGCCGACCAGACGAAGAACAGGTCTCGCGCCCGGCCGTGGCGCTCGGAATCGTCGATGATCTCGATGCCGCGGGTCTCGGGAGTGTTCGCCGCGTCGACGAACTCGGTTCCGGCGGGGTGCGCCTCGGCGGCGAGGCGGACGGGAACAGCGGATGCTTCGGACATTGCGGTCCTTCCAGGACGGTCGCCTCCTGCGTCGCTGCAGGGGCGTTCAGGTTTCAGGGGTTCAGGTTTCAGCGGGTTCGGGTCACGGTCGCCGGTAGGCGGCCTCGCCGTGCACCAGGGTGAGGAGCACGGCACCGGTGAGCAGGTCTTCGGTGGGGGCGGACAGCGGATCGATGTCGAGCACGGCGACGTTCGCGTGGAAGCCGGGCGCGATCCGCCCGTAGGCGTCGTCGATCGCGCCGACGTACGCCGCACCGGAGGTGGCGGCGGCGAGAGCCTGAGCGGCGGTGAATGCGCGCTCCGGGTGGTACGGGGGCAGCGCGCTGTCGATGGACGATCGCCCTGACATCGCGATGAACAGGTTGTGCAGAGCCTCGTGGGGTGCGGTGGGGGCGTCGGTGCCCAGCGCGACGGGGACCTCGACATCGCGGAACCAGTTCCACGGGAAGCCGTCCTCGGCGCGCTGATCGCCCAGCACCGCCATCCAGTTGTCCAGGATGGCGGGGTCGCAGTGCACCGGCTGCATCGATGCGGCGATGCCGTGCTCCCGCATCCGGGCGACCGTCTCGGGAGCGACCGATTCGAGGTGCTCGATGCGGGGCCGCCGTCCGGTGCCGACGCCGTTCGCCTGCTCACAGGCCTCGACGAGATCCACGGCGAGCGCACTCGCGGCATCGCCGATCGCGTGCATCGCGAGCTGCAGGCCGGCGCGGTCGGCCGCGATCGCGACCGGCGTCGCGGCCTCCCGGCTCCAGATCGGGTCGGCGTTCGACCCGTCCGCGTAGGGGCGCACCATGGCGGCAGTGCAGGCGTCGATCACGCCGTCGAGGATGAACTTCACGCCGACGACCTTCAGCCAGGGCGTTCCGGTCGCCGCCAGCTCGTCGCGCAGCTGCACGGCGCGCTCCACCTGGGCGAGGTCGGCCGCCGGGTCGCCGGTGGAGCTCAGCCACCAGTGCGCGGTCACGGGGAACGGCAGCCGCCCGTCGCGGTCGAGCCGGCGCCGCAGAGCCGCCATCGACTGCTCGGTCATGCCCATGTCGGCGGCACCGGTGACGCCGGCCGCCAGGTAGGCGTCGAACGCGAGATCGAGGTGCCCGTCGACCTCCTCCTCGGTGCGGATGCCGTCGAGATAGTCGGCGAGCAGATCCATCGCCGCGGTCTCGAGCAGGAAGCCGGTGGCGTCGCCGTTCTCGTCGCGCACGACCTCGCCGCCGATGGGGTCGGCGGTGTCGCGATCGATGCCCGCCGCCCGCAGCGCGGCCGTGTTCACCCAGGTGCTGTGCAGATCGTTCGCGTCGAGGAACACCGGGATGTCGTCGATCACCGCGTCGATCATCGCGGCGGTCGGCTGCGTGACGCCGTCGGGCAGCGCGTCGAACAGCCAGCTGACGCCCTCGATGATCTCCGCATCCGGATTCGCCTCGCGCGCCTCCCGCAGCCGCTGCTGGATCTGCTCGACCGACGTGCAGTCGCGCAGCTGCACCTTGCCCTGCGCGTGGCCGAACATCGCCAGGTGCGCATGCGCCTCGATCACGCCGGGCATCGCGAACGCCCCGCCCAGGTCGACGACCGCGGCGTCCGGGCCAGCCGCCGCCCGCACGTCGTCCTCCGCGCCGACGGCGAGGATGCGGTCGCCGCGCACCGCGAAGGCCGACTGCAGCGGGGCATCCGCCAGACCATCGAAGACGACGGCGTTCACGTAGACGGTGATGTTCTCGGTCATGGCGGATCCTCTTCGATCAGACTCTGGGTTCTCAGACGGTGAGTTCGATGTGCGGTCGGGTGGTGTTCTCGGCGGGGGTGCCGTCGAGGATGTCGGCGCGGCGCGCAGCCGGGTCGAGCACGACGGTCGCCAGGCTCGCCCAGCGCTGCCCCATCGGCAGGCCGAGGTCGGGCACACAGGTCACGGGAGGTTCGCCGTCGCCGGTGACCAGCGCGGCGCGCAGCTGCTCGGCATCGGCGGGTGCCGGGCCCCGGGCCAGACGGTCCCGGAGGAAGTCCCAGCGCTCACCGGAGTCGGGCTGGTACAGCCAGGTCTTCTCCTCGGCCGCGGGCTCGGCGGTGAGGAAGTGGTTCGTGCGCAGCCAGGTGCCCGCCGTGACCGCGGGGGCCTCGAACACGCCCTCGGGGCTGATGTCGAGCAGCACGGCGTCACCGTCCGCGTCGAACAGCGCGAAGGACCCGGAGCTCGTCACGGGCGCCGTGCGCACCAGCTCGACGGCGTGCGCGACGCTGGTCGCCTCCTCGAGCACGAGCGCCGCGAGCACGTGCATCGGGATGCCCTCGGGCCGGTCGGACCGGTGTCCGAGGATGTTGAAGTGCAGGGCGACGCCGGCGCTGTTCACGCCGATCTTGCCGAGGATGCCGCATTCCGTCAGTCCCGCGTAGTCGTGGGCGCCCCCGCGGGAGATGACGGTGTGCCAGTACGGCGCGATCTCCATGTGCCAGTCCCAGGTCTGCACGCCGAGCGCGTGCGCATGCCCATCCGCATCACGGACGGAGCGCACGATGGTCGAGCACTCCCCCGGCGGAACGGCGACGCTGCGGGAGAGGATCTCGGTGCGCCCGTTCAGCGCGGCCACGCGCCACAGCTCGGCATCCGCCCCGGACGCGATGCCCTCGATCTGCGTGCGCAGCGCCGGGCGGTGGGCGCCGATCGCATCGAGCAGCCGCTCGGCGTCGTCGCGCACCGTGCGCTCGTCGATGCCGCCGAGACGGAACAGCCGGTCGTAGGCGTCGATCGTGCCGGGCAGCGTGTCACGCAGCTGCCGGCCCCGGTCGGCGCCGCGCGCGAACGGGTCCGCGGCGTCGACGACGATCTGCAGTCGCTGGTCGGGGCGCGGGAACGGCGAAGTCATGAGAGTTCCTCTCCGGGAAGAGCAGGCGTGCGCGGCGGCGGCGTACGGCGTGCGCCGGTCGCCTCGAAGGCGGCGGCGAGGCGGAGCAGGGCGGTGTCGTCCCATCCTCGGCCGGCGAAGGTCAGCCCGACCGGCATCCCGATGTCGGCCATCGTGCCCATCGGCACGGTGACCGTCGGCACGCCCAGGTGCCGGATCGCGAGATTGCCGTTCGCGACCCAGACTCCGTTGCGCCAGCCGGCGTCGGCTGATGCCGGGTTCTCATCCATGTCGGCGGGTCCGACGTCGGCGACGGAAGGGAACACCACGGCGTCGAGACCGAGGCCGTCCATCCACTCCTCGAGGTCGATCCGCCGGGTCTCCTCGAGCCCGCGCACGCCCTCCTCGAGGTGCGGGATGTCGGTGAACGTCGTGTGCGGCCGGTCGCGCACGAACCGCGGGTACTCGGCGATGTCGTCGTCGAAGCCCGTGTACCGATCGGGCAGGGCGCCCTCGGGCTGCGGGAAGATCCGGGCCCCGTCGACCAGCTCGAGGCGGTCGAGTGCGGGGTCTCCGTTCGCCCGCAGGAAGTCGTCCCATGCCCAGGCGGAGAGGTCCTCGATCTCCGAGCGCAGGAACCGCTCGCTGATCAGGCCTCTGGTCTTCAGCGTGGGGGCTCCCGCACGGTCGCCCTCGTAGTTCGTCACCAGCGGGAAGTCGACATCGACCACCTCGGCGCCGGCGGCCTGGAGGTCGCGGCGGGCCTGGTCCCACAGGGCGATGACGGATGCCCGGGTCTCGATGCGGCTGCCGGTGGGTCCGCCGATCGTGGTGCCGGTCCCGGCATCCGGGTCGGCGTTGATGTACATCCGCGGCACGCCGAAGCGACGCCCCGCGAGTGTGCGGTGCGCCTCGTCCGCCCCGGACGGCGCCAGCGCGACGTACGACGGCGGCCGCACCTCCGATGCGGAAGGGACGGTCACCCACGGCTGCGCGCGCCAGAAGTCGCCGCGCACGTCGGCGTCGTCGGCCACCACGATGTCGAGCACCTCGAGCAGGTCGGCCATGGTGCGGGTGTGCGGAACCACGACGTCCATCGTGGGGACGAGCGGCCAGTTGCCGCGCACCGAGATCACACCGCGTGAGGGGGTGTAGGCGCACAGCGCGTTGTTCGACGCGGGGGCGCGACCGCTGGACCAGGTCTCCTCGCCGAGGCCGAAGGCGCAGAAGCTGGCCGCGGTCGCCGTGCCCGACCCGTTGGACGAGCCTGAGCCGAACGCGCTGGTCAGCCAGTCGGCGCTGTAGGGGCTCTCCGCGCGGCCGTACACGCCGCGCTGCATGCCGCCGTTGGCCATCGGCGGCATGTTCGTGAGGCCGAGGCAGATCGCGCCGGCCTCACGCAGCCGCTCGATCGTGAACGCGTCGCGCTGGGCGACGAGGTCAGCGAACGCCGGGGATCCGGATGCCGCGGTGAGACCGGCCACCAGGTAACTGTCCTTGGCCGTGTACGGGATGCCGTCCAGAGGGCCCCGCGTCTCTCCGGCGACGCGGCGGGCATCCGACGCCGCCGCCTCCGCTCGCGCGGCAGGGTTGCGCACGACGACCGCGTTCAGTGCGGTCTCGGTGCCCGGAGCGTCGAACGCGTCGATGCGAGCGAGGTACGCGTCGACGAGCGCGACAGCGGTGGTGACACCGTCCTCGAGCGCGGTGCGGAGCTCGGCGATGGATGCCTCGACGACGTCGATCATGCGGCACCCCCTGCGGAGGGCAGCAGCGGCTGCTGCTGGGTGATGCAGTGGATGCCGCCGCCGCGCGCGAAGATCGGGCGGGCGTCGACGGTGACGACGCGTCGGCCGGGATAGGCATCCTCGAGGATGCTCCGCGCCCTGGCATCCGCCTCGGGCTCGCCGAAGCCGCACGCGATGACGCCGCCGTTGACGACGAGGTGGTTCACGTAGCTGTAGTCGACGAACTCGTCGTCCGCGCGCAGCGCTGCCGGCGCGGGCAGGTCGACGATCTCGAACGAGCGGCCCGCCGCATCGGTCTGCGCCGCGAGATGCGCGCGCAGCTCCCGGGTCACGGCATGGTCGGGATGGCCGGCATCCGGCTGGGAGTGCAGCAGCAGCCGCCCGGGCGAGGGGATGGTCGCGACGATGTCGACGTGCCCGTTGGTGCCGAACTCCTCGTAGTCGGCGGTGAGCCCGCGCGGCAGCCAGACGACCTTCTGCGCGCCGATCGTGCGGGCGAGCTCGGCCTCGACGCGCGCCCTGTCGGCGAGCGGGTTGCGGCGGGGGTCGAGCTGCACGGTCTCGGTGGCGAGCACGGTGCCCTCGCCGTCGACGTGGATGCCGCCGCCCTCGTTCACCAGCAGGCTCGAGACGATCTCGGCGCCGACGTGACCGGCGACGATCCGGGCGTGCTGGGCCGCCTTCTGCCACTCCGCCCAGGCCGGGGCCCCCCAGCCGTTGAAGATCCAGTCCACGGCGCCGAGCACGCCGGGTCGCTCGTCGTCGACGACGAAGGTGGGGCCGGAGTCGCGCAGCCAGAACTCGTCCACGGGCGCCTCGACGATGTCGACCGTCGTCCCGAGCATGCGGCGAGCGCGGTCGGTCTCGGTCGGGTCGACGAGCAGGGTGACGGGTTCGAACTCGGCCACGGCGAGCGCGGTGTCGGCCCACGCCCGGTAGCCGCTCTCCCGGTGCTCATCCCCCATGCCGAGCGTGGTGCCGGCGCGAGGGAAGGTCATCCAGGTGCGCTCGTGCGGGTCGCCCTCGTGCGGCATCCGCCATCCCATGCTGTCCTCCTCGACGTATTGATCAGACGATCAATAACTGCAGATGACAGTAATGGGCCGGCGACGTCATGTCAACAGCCGAACGCACCCGCGATGCCGCGAGGCGCCGCGGAACGCCCCGGCAGCACGCGCGGGTCAGCGGGCGCTCTGCTCCTTGCGCACCGGCGGACGCAGCACGAGCACCACCACGATGGCGACCAGGATCACCGCGGTGAGGGTGACCGGCACGGGAAGCACCGCGTCGAGCAGCACCAGCACCGCGCCGACCGGCACCACCGTGTTCACCACGCGGTCCGCGTTGTCGCGGATCGCCACGATCCAGATCCCGAGCAGGAACACCGCGATCGGCACGCTGGTCGTGAAGGAGGCGGGGACGAAACCCAGCTCCGTGTGGCCGGTGAGCTCGTCGATCTGCACCTCCACCCCGGCGGAGAAGGCCGCGGCCGCGGCGAAGACGAAGTAGTGCGCGTAGCCGTAGACGAGCGAGCTGCGCAGGGTCGAGATCGCTCGATGGTGCGGGGGCCAGAAGTAGATCCACCACATCGCCGCGGCCGAGATCAGCGTGACCGCCGCGATCCAGATCAGCGGGCCGAGGGAGTCGACCTCCTCCCGCGCGCCGATGATCGCGGTGGCCGAGGCCAGCAGGCTCTCGCCCAGCACGATGAGGGTGAACAGGCTGTAGCGCTCGGTGATGTGGTGCGGATGCCAGGGCGTCGACCCCTGCCGCTCGGCGATGATCGGCACGGAGATCTCGACGAGCATCAGCACGATGAACACCGGCAGCTGGATGCTGTTCGGGATGAAGAGGAACCCCACCCACAGCACCTGCACGGCGCCGATCCCGATGGCGTAGCCCAGAGCGGTGCGGCGCAGCGCGGGGTTGGTGCGGGACGCCCGCAGCCACTGCACGATCATGGCGACGCGCATCACGACGTACGCCACCACGACGATCGTGAAATCGGGCTCGTGCGCGTCGAAGACCGGAGCGATGCCTGCGGCCATCACGAGCACCCCGGCCATCTGCACGATCGTGACGACGCGATACAGCCAGTCGTCGACGTCGAACGACGTCGCGAACCAGGTGAAGTTCATCCACGCCCACCAGATCGCGAAGAAGATCATCAGATACGAGGTGATCCCCGTCGCCGCGTGCCCTTCGGACAGCGCGTGATGCAGCTGGCTGGAGGCGGTGCTCACCGAGATCACGAAGACCAGGTCGAAGAAGAGCTCGAGCGAGCTCGCGACGCGGTGCGGCTCGTGCGGGTCACGCGGCAGCATCCGCCCGAGTCGGAATCTGGCCCCAGTCGCGTAGTCGGTCACCGGCCCAGGATAATGCGACCGGGCGCGCACGCAGCACCCCGGGGGTCAGAGCTCGCCCGGGCGCATGGCCTCCGCGTCGATGGCCTTGAGCACACGGATGGCCGCGGTGTCGACGGGCGGCTCCTCCGCACTATCCGCCCGGCGCCTCCGCGGTGCGTAGACGACCAGCGCATGGAACAGGAACCGCGCGAAGAACGCCACGACGAGCGAGATCGCGGTGGCGACCACCGCCGAGATGTGCCAGGACTCCACCATCAGCGCCATCACGGGGATGCGCAGCGCCGCCTCGATGCCGTTGAACGACGCGGATGCCGCGAAGCGCACCCACAGCCGGGAGGCGTCCGCGCGCTCGTCGCGGAAGACGAACAGCTCCTGCAGCACGAAGTTGCCGGCGATGGTCACGACCGCGCCGATCACCGCCGCGAGCACGTAGTCCATGCCGAGGTGCGTGAGCGCCCACATGATTCCGATGTTGGCGACCGCGCCGATGCCGCCGATCATCGCGAACAGGCCCATCTTGCCGAAGCGCAGCCGGGCCAGGTGCGCCAGGAACATGGCCCCCTGCCGCAGGCTCGCCTTCGAGGTGCCGTGCCGGCGCGCGCCGAACTCCATCGGCACCTCGGCGATCCGCAGCGGCCCGGCCGAGCCCCCGCGCACGAGGATCTCCAGCAGGATCTTGAAGCCCTCGGGGCGCAGCGTGCCCACGTCGAGCCGCGAGCGGTCGACCAGGAAGAAACCCGTCATCGGATCGGTGCTGCGCCACAGCCGGCGCAGGAACATCGCCTTGGTCACCGCGGTCGCGGCCTTCGAGACCCCCAGTCGCACCGACGTGCCGAGTCCCGCGGTGTCGCCTCCGCCGATGTAGCGCGAGGCGGCGACGACATCGGCATCCCCGGTTCCGAACCGGGCCAGCAGGGTGGGCAGGAGCTCGGGCGGATGCTGCAGATCGCCGTCCATCACGATGCAGACGTCGTGCGCGGCCTCGGAAAGCCCCCGCACCACGGCGCCGCCGAGTCCCCCGGTGTTGTGCTCACGGTGGATGCCGCGGACCGGAATCGGAGCGGATGCCGCGACCCGCCCGATCTCGTCCATGGTGCCGTCGGAGCTGTCGTCGACGAAGAGGATCTCGGCGTCGAAGCCCTCCAGCGCGGCGGCGGTGCGGGCGACGAGCTCGGCGACGTTGTCGCGTTCGTTGTACGTCGGGACGATGACTGTGACGGCTGGGACCGTGACGGAGGCGCTCATCGGCAGACCTCCCCGGAGTGATGCGACGCGGTTCAATCGTGCCATCTTTCGCTGTGCGGCGAATACGTGCCGGCACCTCCGCCGTCCCGGCGGCACGTCAGAGAACCAGGCCGGGATTCCGCGGGCGGGTAAGGTGGCACGGGCCGGAAACACGCACGATGCCGAAGACGGCACGACGAAGAGGACTCCATGACTCTGCTCAGACACCCTGCGAACTGGTGGCGTGAGAATCGCCTGCCGCTACTGGCGAGCCTCACCACGCTGCTCATCCTGCTGTTCACGGTGGGCGGTGCGGTCGGCATCGCCAACGCCGCGACCAAGCCCGCCTCCGCCGACGACGGCGTCAAGGGCAAGACCTTCACGATCGCGACGGACACCACCTGGGCGCCGTTCGAGTTCCAGCGGGACGGCGAGCTGCGCGGTATCGACATCGACCTGATCAAGGCCGTCGCCGAGGACCAGGGCTTCGACGTCAAGGTCGACGTGCTCGGCTTCGACGGCGCACTCGCCGCAGTGACCGCCGGGCAGGCGGATGCCGTGATGGCGGGCATGTCCATCACGAAGGAGCGCCAGAAGACCTTCGACTTCTCGAACCCGTACTTCGACTCCGGCATCCAGATGGCTGTGGCCAAGAGCGACGCGAGCATCAAGGGCTACGAGGACCTCAAGGGCAAGACCGTCTCCGCGAAGACCGGCACCGAGGGCTACACCTTCGCCGAGAACCTGGGCAAGCAGTACGGCTTCACCGTGACCGGGTTCCAGGACGCCGCCGACGCCTACAACGACGTCACCACCGGCAACTCCGCCGCCGTGTTCGACGACTACCCGATCCTGGCCTACGGCATCGCCACCGGCAACGTCGACCTGAAGACGGTCACGCCGCAGGAGAAGGCGTCCAGCTACGGCATGGGCGTCAAGAAGGGCGCCAACGAGGCGCTCCGCAAGGCGTTCAACGCGGGCCTGAAGAACCTGATCGCCGACGGCACCTACCAGAAGATCCTCGACGACTACCTCGGCGAGAACGCCCCGAAGGCGGCAGCGATCGGCGAGGGCAAGGCCGCACTCGGCAACGACAAGCTCGACCCGGGCAAGCCGGGCGAGCTGCCGAAGAACCCGGCCTTCGCGACCGACACCGCGCAGACCCATGGCGAGTTCACCATCGCCACCGACACCACGTTCGCCCCGTTCATCTACCAGCTGGACGGCAAGAACGTCGGCATCGACATGGACCTGATGCGCGCGATCGCCGCGAACCAGGGCTTCACCGTGAACGTGAAGACGCTGGGCTTCGACGCGGCGCTTCAGGCGGTCAAGGCCGGTCAGGCCGACGGCGTGATCGCCGGCATGAGCATCACCGATGAGCGCAAGCAGGTGTTCGACTTCTCGAACCCCTACTACCAGTCCGGCGTGCAGATGGCCGTCGCGAAGGACAGCGACATCACCTCGTACAAGGACCTCAAGGGCAAGAAGGTCGCCGTCAAGACAGGCACGGTCGGCTACGACTTCGCCAAGAAGCTCGGCACCGAGATCGGCTTCACGGTCAATGCGTTCCAGGACTCCGCCGACATGTACAACGACGTGGCCACCGGCAACTCGGTCGCCGCGTTCGAGGACGCACCCGTGCTGCAGTTCGGCATCGCCTCGGGCAACGTGCCGCTGAAGATCGTCACCGACGCAGAGCCCGGCTCCGACTACGGCTTCGCCGTGCTCAAGGGTCAGAACGCCGAGCTGCTGAAGATGTTCAACGCCGGCCTGCAGAACGCCAAGGACACCGGCGCCTACCAGCAGATCGTGGACCGCTACCTCGCGATCGACGACGCGAGCGCGACGGCCGACAACTCCTTCCTGTCGCTGCTGAAGACGTCGATCGGCCCGCTGTCCCAGGGTCTGCTGCTCACGCTGCTGGCCACGGCGCTGTCGATCCTGTTCGCCATGGCGCTGGGCATCCTGTTCGGCATCCTGAAGCTGTCGACGAACCCGTTCCTGCGCTTCCTCGCCAGCGCCTACGTCAACATCTTCCGCGGCACCCCGGTGCTGGTGCAGGCGTTCTTCTTCTACTTCGGCGTGCCGGCCGTGACCGGCCAGCCCCTGGACGCCCTGACCGCCGGCGTGATCACGCTGTCGCTGAACGCGGGTGCGTACATCACCGAGATCGTCCGAGGCGGCGTGCAGTCGGTCGACCCCGGCCAGATGGAGGCCTCGCGCTCGCTGGGTCTCGGCTGGGGCGCGTCGATGCGTCGCGTGGTGATGCCGCAGGCGTTCAAGATCATGACGCCCAACCTCATCAACCAGTTCATCATCACGCTGAAGGACACCTCGCTGCTCTCGGTGCTGGGCTTCGCCGAGCTGACGTACCAGGGCCGCATCGTGATCGCGTCCACGTTCCGCTCGTTCGAGATCTGGATCATCGTCGGCGCGATGTACTTCATCGTGATCTGGCTGCTGACCGTTCTCTCGAACTGGGTCGACCGGAAGTTCAACAAGTAGGGGATGACCATGACGAACAACGAGCAGACGTTCACACGTCCCGTCACCACCGCTTCGGGCAACCCGATCGAGGTGCGCGACCTGCACAAGTCCTTCGGCAAGAACGAGGTGCTCACCGGCATCGACCTGACCGTCGCCAACGGCGAGGTCGTCGCGGTGATCGGCCCCTCCGGGTCCGGCAAGTCCACGCTGCTGCGCTGCCTGAACCGCCTGGAGGAGGTCACCAGTGGCGAGGTGCTGATCCTCGGCGAGAACATCGCCACCGCGAAGGGGAAGAGTCTGGATGCCGTGCGTCAGCGCGTCGGCATGGTGTTCCAGCACTTCAACCTGTTCCCGCACATGACCGCCCTCGAGAACGTGGCGCTGGCACCCGTCGAGCTGAAGATGCTCAGCAAGGCGGAGGCGCGCAAGCGCGGCATCGAGCTGCTCACGCGCGTGGGGCTGGCCGAGAAGGCGGATGCCAGGCCGGCATCCCTCTCCGGCGGCCAGAAGCAGCGCGTGGCCATCGCCCGCGCGCTGGCGATGAGCCCGGGCATCATGCTGTTCGACGAGGCCACCAGCGCCCTGGACCCCGAGATGGTCGGCGAGGTGCTGCAGGTGATCCGCGACCTCGCAGCATCCGGCATGACGATGGTGCTGGTCACGCACGAGATGGGCTTCGCCCGCGAGGTCGCCGACCGCGTCGTATTCATGGCCGACGGCAAGGTCGTCGAGTCCGGCCCGCCCGCCGAGATCTTCGACAGCCCCAAGGAGCCCCGCACGCAGGACTTCCTGTCCAAGGTGCTCTGAGCGCCGGGCGGGCGCTCCCGGCGCCCGCCCGGTCCCCCGGCCTTACCCTGGATGTATGACCACTCCTGCATCCGAGACCATCACCATGTTCGGCGCCGCCTGGTGCGGCGACTGCCGTCGCACCAAGAAGCAGCTGGACGAGCTCGGCATCGAGTACACCTACATCGACCTCGTCGCCGACCCGGCTGCCGCCGACGTGGCCAAGGAGATCTCGGGCCGCACGAACATCCCCGTGGTCGTCTACCCCGACTCCAGCCACCACGTCGAGCCGTCGAACGCCGACGTCGAGGCCAAGCTGCGCGAGCTCTCGCTGATCTGATTCCGCGTGCACCCGAGGGTGGAACCCGGTCCCACGAACTCATAGGCTGGGTTCCATCCCGAAGGAGACGACGATGACTCAGGATGCGGCCGTGACCACGGCGACGAAGGATGCCACCCGCCAGGGCGCAGCATCCGCTTCCCCGGAACTCGACGACGCCACCCGCGCGGCGCTCGACGCCGACATCGCTCTGCTGCAGCAGGGCTCCCGCACCTGGTCGAACGTCACCGTCGCGCAGCGCGTGACGCTGCTGCGCGCACTGCGCACGAGCGTGGCCGCCACGATCGAGGACTGGGCGGACACCGCCGCCGACTCCAAGGGGCTGCGCCCCGGGCATCCGCTGCGCGGCGAGGAGTGGCTGAGCGGTCCCTACTCGGTGCTGGGCGCGATCGACGCCTACGCCGACACCCTCACCAAGCTCTCCGAGGGACGCAGCGCCCTGGACGGCGTGCGCATCGGTCGCGCACCGGGCGGACGCACGAAGGTCGACGCGTTCCCGCTCACGGGCATCGACCGCTTCCTGCTCTCGGGCTTCACCGGCGAGGTGTGGCTGGAGCCGGGCATCACCCCGAACACCGCGCGTGAATCCGCGGGTCTCGCGCAGCTGACGCCCTCGGCGTCGGGCGGCGTGGGGCTGGTGCTCGGCGCAGGCAACATCACCTCGATCCCCGTGCTCGACGTGATGTACGAGCTGCTCGCGCACAACCGGGTCGCACTGCTCAAGGTCAACCCCACGCAGGACACCCTGATCCCCGTGTACGAGCGGGCCCTCGCACCGCTGATCGAGCCCGGCTTCTTGCGCATCGTGCGCGGCGGCCCCGCCGTGGGCGCCTACCTCACCGGTCACCGTGATCTGGTGCACGTGCACATCACCGGCTCGGCCGCGACCTTCGACGCGATCGTCTGGGGCTCGGGAGCCACGGGCAAGCGCCGCCGGCGTGAGAACCGGCCGCAGCTGAAGAAGCCGATCACCGCAGAACTCGGCGGTGTCTCGCCGATCATCGTCGTCCCCGGCGACTGGACGGACGCCGACTTCGCCTATCAGGCCGAGCACATCGCCACCATGCGGCTGCAGAACTGCGGGCACAACTGCATCGCAGGGCAGGTCGTGATCATGTCGTCCGACTGGCCGCAGGCCGAGCAGTTCCGCACCGCGCTGCGCCGCGCCTACGCCGGCGCCCCCGAGCGCCCGATCTGGTACCCCGGATCCCCCGTGCGCATGCAGCAGGCGAGCGACGCCTACCCCGACGCCCTCGTGCTGGCCGACCGCCTGCTGGTCGAGATCGGCGACGGGCAGGATGCCACGGCCCTGGAGAACACCGAGTACTTCGCGCCTGTGCTGGGTGTCGTGGAGCTGCCGGGCACCGGACAGCAGTTCCTGGATGCCGCGGTCGAGCACGCCAACGGGAAGCTGCAGGGCACGCTCGGCGGAAACCTGATCATCGACCCTGCCACGGAGAAGGCGCTCGGCACCGGTTTCGAACGGGCCATCGCCGAGCTGCGCTACGGCTCCATCGCGATCAACGGCTGGACGGCCTTCGGGTTCATCACCCCGACCCTGACCTGGGGCGCGTTCCCCGGCAACACCCTCGACGACGTGGGCAGCGGCATCGGCGTGGTGCACAACGCGCTGCTGCTCGACGGCGTGGAGCGCTCGATCGTGCGCGGTCCGTTCCGCCCGTTCCCGCGGTCACTCCCCGTCCTGAACGGCGGCGGCCGCTTCACGATCCTGCCGACCCCGCCGTGGTTCGTGTCCGCGCGCACCGCCGCACAGGTGAGCGAGGGCCTCACGCGCTTCCGCGCCCGCGGCGGCGTGCTCGGCCTCGTGAAGACGCTGCTCCAGGCGCTGCGCGCCTGACACCGTTCCGTCCTCGCCCCTGCTGGTCGTCCTCGCCCCTGCTGATTCACGTGAATGAGCGGGGGCGTGGACGCTGATCAGGGGCGAGGACGAACGCGACCCGCGCATCGAACCTCAGCGCGGGCTCGGCGCGGTTCGGGGTCAGAGCGAGGCGAAGCGGTCGGTCGCGGCGCGCAGCGCTGCGGCGATGCCCGGCTCGGATGCCGAGTGCCCGGCGTCGTCGACGATCACCAGCTCGGCCTCGGGCCAGGCGGTGTGCAGATCCCAGGCGGTCATCATGGGCGTGCACACGTCGTAGCGCCCCTGCACGATCACCGCGGGGATGTCGCGGATGACGCCGACGTTCTCGATCAGCTGGCCCTCCTCGAGCCAGCCGCCGTTGACGAAGTAGTGGTTCTCGATGCGCGCGAACGCCGTGGCGTGCGCGGCATCCGTCGCCTCGTCGACGTGCTCGGGATCCGGGCGCAGAGTCACGGTCGACGCCTCCCACTTCGTCCACGCGACCGCCGCCGGCACGTGCACCTCCGGGTCGGCGTCGAACAGGCGGCGGTGGTACGCCTCCATCATCCGGCCGCGCTCGACGGGCGGGATGACCGCCTCGTAGTCGGCCCACAGGTCAGGGAACAGCGCGGCCGCGCCGCCCTCGTAGAACCACTCCAGCTCGTGCCGGCGCAGCGTGAAGATGCCGCGCAGCACCAGCTCGGTCACGGCCTCCGGATGCGACTGCGCGTACGCGAGCGCGAGGGTGCTCCCCCACGATCCGCCGAACACCTGCCATTTCGGGATGCCGAGGTTCTTGCGCAGCAGCTCGATGTCGGCGACCAGGTGCCAGGTCGTGTTGTAGCGCAGATCGGCGTCCGGCTCGCTGGCATGCGGCGTGCTGAGACCGCATCCGCGCTGGTCGAACAGCACGATCCGGTACACCTCCGGATCGAAGAAGCGCCGCTGCCAGGGCGAGGTGCCGCCGCCGGGACCGCCGTGCAGGAAGACGACGGGCTTGCCGTCGGGGTTCCCGCTCTGCTCCCAGTGGATGCGGTTGCCGTCGCCGACCAGCAGATCACCGGTCTCGTACGGTTCGATAGGCGGATACAGTCCGTCAAGTTCCATGCTTCACTCCCCCGAGTGCCCGTGGCTCGGGCCCCTTCACCGTATCCCGGATCCGGTATACCGCGTGGGAGAACCGCCTGTGACTACAGCTTGTCGCCCGCGACCTGGAACGTGTCGCAGACGCCGAGACCGTTCTTGTAGCCGTTGGCGAACCAGTACTCACGCTGCTCGCTGGTGCCGTGGGTGAAGCTCTCGGGGTTCACGAAGCCGGACTGCTCCTGGATGTGGTCGTCGCCCACGGTGTAGGCGGCGTTCACGGCGTCCTTCAGCTGCGCGTCGGTATACGGCTGAAGGTAGTTCTGGCCGTTGTCGTCCTTCTGCGTGACGGCGTCCTTCAGCCAGGCGCCCGCGTAGCAGTCGGCCTGCAGCTCGGTGCGCACGCCGTTGCTGGTGGGGCCGGTGCCGTTGTCGGGGTACTTCTGCATGACCCCGGTGATGTTCTGGATGTGGTGACCCCACTCATGCCCGACGATGTACAGCTGGGCGAGCTCGCCCGCGGACGCTCCGAACTGCTGGCGCATGAGCTGGAAGAAGGTCGGGTCGAGGTAGACGCCCTGCTCGGGCGGGCAGTAGAAGGGACCGACGGCGTTGGATGCCGTGCCGCACTGCGTCTGGGTCTGTCCGTCCACGATCGTCAGCGAGGGCTTCACGTAGCCGTCGACGTGCTTGCTCCAGTAGTCGTCGAGCAGCACCTGTGCGCCGGCCATGCGGCAGGCGTCGTTCGTGTTCGCGTCCTGGCCGGTGTCGCATTCGGAGAGGGTGTTCTCGCCGGTCGCCGCGGGCTGCTCGCCGCCGCCGGGCACGCCGCCGACGAGGCCGGTCAGGTCCGGGCCGCCGAGCAGGGCGACGACGAGTGCGACGATGCCGAGCACGCCCACGCCGCCGCCTGCGGCGATCGCGGTGTTGCGTCCGCGGCGTCGGGTGGTGTTGCCCGAGATGTCGGCGTCCGGATTGAAGGTCATGGAGAAAAGGTACCCCCAGCGGGCCGGTTTCACCCGCTCGAGGCCGGATGCGGGAAGCGTAGGCTCGGAGTCATGGCGACGACGATCACGATCACGGGAGCCGGCGGACAGATCGGCTATGCGCTGCTGTTCCGCATCGCGGCGGGAGACATGCTCGGGCCGGGCGAACCGGTGCGGCTGCGGCTGCTGGAGATCCCGCAGGGCCTCAAGGGCGCCGAGGGTGCGGCTCTCGAGCTGCAGGACGGCGCGTTCCCGCTGCTGGAGCACGTGGAGGTCACCGACGATCCCGCCGTCGCGTTCGACGGCGCGAACCACGCCCTGCTCGTCGGAGCGCGGCCGCGGGGTCCCGGCATGGAGCGCGGCGACCTGCTCGCGGCGAACGCCGGCATCTTCGGGCCGCAGGGCGCCGCGATCGCCGCGCATGCGGCATCCGACGTCCGTGTGACCGTCGTCGGCAACCCGGCCAACACCAACGCGCTCATCGCCGCGTCATCCGCCGACGGGCTGCCCGCCGAGCGCTTCACCGCCCTCACCCGGCTGGACGAGAACCGCGCCAGGGCCCAGCTCGCGCAGACCCTCGACGTCCCCGTCGAGGGCATCCGCCGTGTCCCGATCTGGGGCAACCACTCCGCCACGCAGTTCCCCGACGTCTCGCACGCGACCGTCGACGGCCGGCCGGTCGCGGATGCCCTGGCCGCGCGCGTCGGCGACACGACGGCCTGGCAGGAGCAGACGTTCATCCCCCGCGTCGCCAAGCGCGGTGCCGAGATCATCGAGGTGCGCGGATCGTCGTCGGTGGCGTCCGCGGCGAGTGCCGCGATCGACCACGTGCGCGACTGGGTGCACGGCACGGACGACTGGACGAGTGCGGGCGTCGTCTCGCACGGCGAGTACGGCGTGCCCGAGGGCCTGATCTGCTCGTTCCCCGTGCAGTCGGTCGAGGGAGGCTGGCGGATCGTCGAGGGCCTGGAGCTGGATGCCTGGGCGCGCGCCCGCGTGGACGCTTCCGTCGCGGAGCTGATCGAGGAGCGCGACGCGGTCCGCGCACTGGGTCTGCTCTGACCCCGCACCCCTTCACCGGGACGCATGTCGGCGGACTCGGGCAGAATGGGAGCGCAGAATGGGAGCGGAGGTGCGTTCATGAGTGACGTGACGAATGCGAAGGGCACGGGCTCGATCGAGCAGGGCCTGGAAGCCGCTCTCACGAGCCCGCTGCACCTGCCGCACGCCGCGGCGACGTGCCCGCAGTGCCTGGCGAACGAGAAGCACGACTGGTGGTCGGCACGCCCCGAGGGCACCCGCCTGGTCGGACTGGTGGTCGCGCGCGACGGGATGCCGTCGGTGACCCAGCAGCGTGAGGATCTGACGCGCTTCGGCGTGCCGATCGAAGGCTTCCGGCATCCGGCGCCCGAGATCCTGGAGAGCTGGGGCGACCGGCTGGCCCGGCTGATCGAGACGCTGCGCGCGGGCGATGTGCTTGTCGTCGCCAATGTGCACGCGCTCGGCCGCGACCGCGACGAGGAGTCGCGCACGGTGGCGGAGCTGCGTCAGCGCGGCATCATGGTCAAGGTGCTGGGCCACCACGCCCGGCATCTCGCCGACGCCGACGGCTGAGCTCCCGCGCACGATGCCGGGCGCACGACGCCCGCCCCGCACGACAAGAAACCGGCTGCCATCCCCGAGGGGATGACAGCCGGTTCGAACGCCTGACGCGTCAGTGACAGAAGGTCACCAGCGGTTGACGTTGCGGTTCTCGTTGGACTGGCCGTCGGCCGAGTCCTGCGACACCTGACGACCGATGTCGTGCAGGAGCGCCTTCATCTCGGTCAGCGCGGAGTTCCACTGCGCCTTGGCCTGGACGTACGCCTCGGAAGCCGCACCGGTCCAGTCTGCCTGGAGAGGCTTGAGCGCGTTCTCCATGTCGTTGAGCTTGGTCTCGATGTTCCCCGCGCCGCCGACCAGGTCTGCACCTGCTGCGTCGACGGCACCGAACTGCATCTTGTAGCCGTTACCACCCATGTTGTTCTTCCCTCCGGATTCAGCCGAGACGGCCCTGGAACTTGCTGTGGGCCTGCGCGGACGAGTCGTCGGTCTGCGAGTACGCCGACTGGGAGTCGCGCAGGTTCTGCTCGAATCCGTCGAGAGCGTTCGTGATACGACGCGACTTGTCCTGCCATGCCTGGAACGTCTGCTGGAACGCCGCGGCGCCCGCACCCGTCCACGACGAGCCGATGCCCGCGAGCTTGTTCTGAATCGAGTTCAGCTCCCCCACGATGTCGGTCTTCGACTGGTTGACGATCTGGGCGCCCCGCTGAAGAGCACCATCCGCTGCAGAGACTTCTCCGCCCACGGTCACCTCCTGGTCCTGAGGGCTTTGCAAGCCCTGATTGCTTCAGCCCCGGAGGGGCCGTGTCCCCGATGCCCGGCGACTAATAACACCTTATGGTCCCCGCTGGGGGATGCCTATGGGTAGCTCTGCCCACGCAGATCTGCCCATCGGCATCCGCTCACAGCTGGGACGGCGGCGCGTACGCCAACTGCATGATCTGCAGTCCGCGCTCACGGGTGATCACCTTGGCGCGACCCGCGACGGCGGGCGACGCCTTGACGTTTCCGATCAGCGGTCCCTCGTCCGGGCTTCCGGAGAGCATGATCCCCGGGGATGCCAGGTCGCGCAGCGTCTGCATGACCGGTTCGAACGTGGCGCGCGAGGCGCCGCCCGATCGCCGCACCAGCGTCAGATGCAGACCGACGTCGGTCGCCTGGGCGAGCAGGGGCTGCAGCACCGCGATCGGGTTGCCCGACTGCGTGTTGACCAGGTCGTAGTCGTCGACGAGCACGTACACCTCTGCGCCGGACCACCACGACCGGTCACGCAGCTGCTGTGGCGTGACATCGGTGCCGGGAAGGCGGCTGCGCAGGTACTCGGTGAGGCCTGCGAGCTCCTCCGTGGCCTGCTGCGCGGTCGTGAAGTACCCGGCGAGGTACTCATCGGGGATCTCCGAGAGCAGCGCACGGCGATAATCGACGACGAAGAACTGGGCGTCCTTCGGGCTCGCCGTGCGCATGACCTCGTGGGCGAAGGTGCGCAGGAAGCTCGACTTGCCCGACTGGCTGTCTCCGAACAGGTACAGGTGCGGGTTGCGCCGGGTGTCGAACGCGGTGGGCGCCAGCTCGGCCTCGTCGACACCGAGCAGCACCTGGTTCTGCAGTGGCGTGCCTGCCGCGAGCTGCTGCAGCTGCGGAAGCTCGAGCATCTCGGGCAGCAGACGCAGCTTGGGGCCCTGCGGGCCCTTCCAGGCCGCGTTCACGCGGTTGATCAGGTCCTCCACGCCCTCGCTGAGGGTGTCGGGGTCGCCGGAGCCGTCCACACGCGGCAGCGCCGTGAGCATGTGGTGCTTGGACGGCGCGAGACCGCGACCGGGACGACCCAGCGGCACGTTGGCGGCGACCTTGCGATCGATCTCGGAGTCGCTGGTGTCACCGAGACGCAGCTCGAGCTTGGAGCCGAACGTGTCCCGGATCGCGGTGCGGAAGTCCATCCAGCGCGTGGTGGTCACGATCAGGTGCACGCCGAAGGTGAGCGCCCTTCCGGCGAGTGACTGGATCTCGAACTCCATCTCGTCGAACTCGGCGCGGATGGTCGGCCAGCCGTCGATGATCAGGAACACGTCGCCGTAGCCGTCATCCGCCCTGCCCTGCGCGCGCAGGCGCCGGTACGTCTCGATCGAGTCGATCGCGTTGGCGGTGAAGTAGCGCTCACGGGCGTTGACGATGCCCATGACCTCCTGGAACATGCGTCGCAGCACGTCGGGCTGGTTGCGACCCGCGACGCCGGCGACGTGCGCCATCTTCGAGAACGGCACGAACGTGCCGCCGCCGAAGTCCATCACGTAGAACTGCACCTCCTGCGGAGTGTGCGTCAGGGCGATGCCGGTCAGCACGCTGCGGGCGAGCGTGCTCTTGCCGCTGCGCGCACCGCCGACGATGGCGAGGTGTCCGCCGGCGCCGACCAGGCTCATGGTCAGGCTGTCACGGCGCTGCTCGAGCGGACGGTCGACGATCCCGAGCGGGATGGTCAGCGGGCCGGCCTGACGCCAGCGTGGCGAGATGAGGCCGAGCTGCGGGTCCTCGACCAGGTCGCCGAGCATCTCGTCGAAGGTGGCGGGCACGTCCAGGGGCGGCAGCCACACCTGGTGCGCAGGCATGCTGCGGCCCTTCATCAGCGAGACGGCGATGTCGAAGGTCACGCGCTTCTCGGGCGCTTCGGCCCCGCCGACCTCGGGCACGGCCTCGGGCTCCTCCGCCGTCTCCTGCACGATCACGGGCGCCGCGGTGAAGGCGCGCGCCTCGATCGCGCGGACCGGCTGCTCGAGCTCGGCGGCCTCGGGCGCCGCACCCGGGCGCCGGCGGCGCGTCTTCGGCGGCGCGGAGACGTAGGCGGCACGGAACTGCGTGAGGGTCTCGGCATCCGACTTCAGGATGCCGTGACCGCCGCCGCCGGGCAGCGTGAACGCGTCAGGGACGCCGATGACGGCACGTGAGTCCGCACCGGAGAACGTCTTGAGGCCGATCCGGTACGAGAGGTGCGAGTCCAGTCCGCGCAGTTTGCCCTCCTCCAGCCGCTGGGTGGACAGCAGCAGGTGCACCTGCAGCGAACGCCCCAGACGTCCGATCGCGACGAACAGCTCGGTGAAGTCGGGCTTGGCTGACAGCAGCTCGGAGAACTCGTCGGCGACGATCAGCAGCGCGGGCAGCGGCTTCAGGTCGGTGCGACCGCCCTTGCGCGCGGCCTCGTAGTCGGTGACGTTGGCGAAGTTGCCCGCGTCGCGCAGCAGCTCCTGACGCCGCGTCATCTCACCCTGGATCGCGTCCTGCATGCGGTCGACGAGCGTGAGGTCGTCGCCGAGGTTGGTGATGACCGCCGAGACGTGCGGCATGTCGGCCATGCCGGCGAAGGTCGCGCCGCCCTTGAAGTCGATGAGCACGAAGTTCAGCGCCTCGGAGGAGTGCGTCAGCGCGAGCGAGAGCACCAGCGTGCGCAGCACCTCGGACTTTCCGGATCCGGTCGCACCGATGAGCATGCCGTGCGGGCCCATGCCCTGCTGGGCGGATTCCTTGATGTCCAGGATCATGGGCTGACCGGTCGCCGTCAGGCCGATCGGAACGCGCAGGCGATCACGCGCCGAACGCGGCTTCCAGGCCAGCTCGGGGTCGAAGTCGCGCACGTCGGGCAGACCGAGCAGGTCGGTCAGCTCGGCCGAGATGGTGCGGGCGCCGCCGCCCGCGGCATCCTCGTCCTGCGCGGACTCGCCGAGCCCGGTCAGGCGGCGGGCGACGGCCTCGGCCGACGCGATGCCGAGGAAGTCGGGCGTCGCCTGCACCGCGCCGTAGCCACGGCGGGCGACAGTGAGCTGCGAGCCGTCCTCACCCTCGATGATCAGGCGGATGGTGAGCGGGTCGGTGAGCTCGGCCCAGTCGCGCGCGATGTCGATGACCGTCACGCCGTCGACGCCGCCCTCCTCGGCGAGCGGATGTCCGGCCGGCAGCTCCACGCCGTCGGTCACGATCAGGAGATGCGGGAGCACGGTGCCGCCGCGTCCGCTCGCGACACCGCGGGATCGGATGTCCACGACCAGGGGTTCGATCTCGTGCCAGGACGAGCCGATCCGGCGAGCGCCGCCCACGGCATCCGTCATGCTGTCGGACTGGGCGTGCGGGAGCCACTTCGCCCACTCCCAGTACGGCAGGTCGGTGCCGGCCGCGATGACCGCGATCTGCAGGTCCTCCGGGGCTGCGAACGTCGCCAGGTGCGCGACGATGGCGCGTGCCAGGCCGCGTCCGCGGACCGTGTCGCCGACGATCTCGAGCCGGCCGCACGTGCCGAGGTCGAGACCGAAGGGCAGGTCGGGTACCTGGTCGTGCGTGAGCACGAAACGATGCGCTGCGGAGGCGCTGACCGGGTCGAGCTGCGCGAGCGCGGGGATCGGGGCCTCGTCGAGCGTCATGGCGAGGGGCTGCGTGGCGGTGCCGATGCGGGTGACGAGGAACTCCGGGCTGCCTGTGGTGTGCTCCCAGACCCGGGAGCCCTCCTCCACGATGAACGGCAGCGTGTCGGGGGCCGGCAGCATCCACTCCTCATAGCGCCGCTGACGGGTGGCGACCTCGCGCACGGCATCCCGGGTCTCGGCGAGGTAGGCGAGGTACTCGCGACGGGTGTTCTCGACGTTGGTGGAGTGCTGCGACTTCTGCCGCCACATCTGGCCGCCGACCATGGACAGGGCCATGAACAGGAACATGCCGCCCATGATGTACGTGCGCGTGGCGTCGCCGCCCTGAGTGAGGGAGAGGACTGCGACGGATCCGAGACTGCCCACCATCGGCAGGGCCATCATCAGGGTGTTCGACGCGCCTTCCGGTTTGGGCAGCTCCGGAGCCTGCTGCAGAGTGAGTTGGCCGCCGGCCGGCGGTTTCGGCGCACGGCGGATGCTGGTGGTGCTCACGACTGGCCCTCCTCGAGTCGCCTACTATCATGTCAGGGATGCCGACATGAACCGGTGTCGCACGGAGGAACGTCGAGGGGCGGGGGATGTCAGCGAAGACGATTCGCCTCACCGTCGCCGACGCGCACAGCCGTCACGACCTGGTGGTCCCGGCCGATTCCACGGTCGCCGAGCTGCTGACGGTCGGCGGCGTCGATCTGCAGCGATACGTCGGAACCACCACCTCGGGTGCCGCCATCGAACTCGACAGCGAGGTGTCCGCCACCCCCGGCGACGGCGGCGTGATCTGGCTCTTCGACCGCACCGCTGCAGCCGAGACCGGCAGGGCGGCGCGATCTGCGAAGGAGGCCTCGCCGGCCGCTCGCTCGCGCCAGCACTGGACGCTGCTGGCGCTGCTCCTCGCCATCGCCCTGGCGATGGTGGCCTGCACCGTCATCTCCCCCGGCCCCGTGACGATCTCCGTGTCCGCCGCCGTGCTTCTGGCCGGTGCACTGGTCATGCTCGGACAGCCCGTGCACGGCCGGAACACCTATGTCGCCTACTTCGCCCCCACGCTGGCCGCGGCCGCCGGCGCGCTCGCGCTCGCGTCGTTCGCCGACGTCGGCGCGATGATGGCGGCGGGTGCCGTCGCCGGCGCGACCGTCGCGTGCGCCCGGCACGCCCTCACACGCGCCCACGGCCGTATGTCGGCGGGCAGCACCGCGGTCATCGCGGTGATCTGGTCGGTGCTCGCCGTGGTCAACGCGGCCGCCTTCATCGCAGGCATCCCCGCGGCCGTGATCGCCGCGGTGCAGGTCGCCGCGGCGGCGCCGCTCTTCCACTACATGCGCGGGTCCGCACTCGAGGTGGCCGCGGACGACCTGATCGACACGCCCTTCGTGATCCGCGATGCCCAGGGGATCCGCGCGCGTCCGCCGGCCGAGCCCTCGCCCGTGCACGCCGCAAGAGCAGCCGGTCAGTACCGGCTGGCACGGTGGCGCTCCGAGGCCGGCATCGTGATGGCCTGCGCGCTCGCGCTGCTGTCGAGCCTGTACGCGGTGCCCGCATTCGCGAGCGGATCGATCGAGGGCTGGTGCGTGCTGGGCGGCACGCTGGGCATCGGCTGCTACTTCCTCCTCACCTCGCGCAAGCTGCGCGACGGCCTGTCGCGCGGCGCGGCCCTCGCCACGGGCACCGTGCTGGCCGTGCTCGCGACGGCGACCCTGGTCACCACGCTGCAGTTCAGCGCGCTGCTCGTCGCGGTCATCCTCGTCCTGGCGGGGACGATCGTCGGATGCCTGACCGTCCCGCTCTCGGCGGACTGGCGCTCCCTGGGCTGGTCGCGCACCGGCGACATCCTGGAGGGCCTGACGCTCGCCCTCGGACCCGCCGCACTGCTGTACGGCTCCGGCGTCGCCGGACAGATCCTGGAGGTCTTCTCATGACCCTCGCCCCTCCGATGGCACCCCCGTCGCGCGGGGGCGCGGTTCCGCCGGGTGGCGGCACGGCGCTGCGAGTGCAGGCGACGGCCGGTCAGCGCGCCGGCGCGTACCTGATCGACTTCGCGATCGTGGCGATCGTCGCAGTGCTCGTCTGGCTCGTGAGCCGGTCGCTGGTGCTTCCCGCCGTCGTCGTGATCGAGCTCTGGGCGATCGGATGGATCTGGGAGGGCCACACCGGGGGCACCCCCGGCAACCTGATCTGCGGCATCCGCACGGTCCGTCGCGACTCCGAGGTCACCCTCGGTGCAAGCAGACTGCTCCCCCGCAGTCTGGTGATGGGCGTGGCCCACATCATCCCGATCCTGCTGCCCGTGGGGCTCGCCGCATCGGGCGCGCTCGACGGCATGGCCGGCGCACGGATGATCGACGTGCGCAAGGCGCGCCTGGCGCCCGCGGGTGCGGGCCGCACGCCCGACCTCGAAGCGCGCGTGAGCGGAGCCGGCGTGCCGGGGGTCATCGGCTCGGAACGCGCCCTCATCACGAACACGCCGCTCGCGCGCACGCCCGCCTCGCAGACGCCGGGTGCAGCGACGACGGGCATCGCAGCGGCAGCATCCGCTCCCGTCGCACCCGCGCAGCCGCACGTGCCCGATGCGGGCACCGTCCCGGTGTTCGAACTGTCTGACGGCACGGTGATCCGCGCGACAGGCCTGGGCTTCATCGGGCGCGCCCCGCGCGCACCCGAGTCGATCCCGGATGCGATCCTGGTGCGCGTCCCGGATGGCGCCCGTTCGCTGTCACGCACGCATGCCGCCTTCGGCATCGAGGACGGCGACCTGTGGGTGCAGGACCTCGGCTCCGCGAACGGTGCCTCGGTGCGCCACCTCGGCGGCGGCGTGACCGATCTGGCATCGCAGACGCCGTACTTCCTGGTGCCCGGTGATGTCCTCGTGCTCGGCGGTGACGCCGAGCTGGCCTTCCGCCGCGTCGTGGACCGTTCCGCGCCACCGGCAGCCCGGCCGCAGGCCACGTCCGCACCGATGCCGACGGCTGCTCCCGCGATTCCCGCAACCGCTCCGGCAGCGCCCGCCGAGGCGCCCTCGCTCGAAGAGGCGTCGGCGGAGACGGTGATGGCAGCCCCCGCTCCTCAGGTGGCCGAGCCTCCCGCTCCCGCTGTGCCGGCAGCAGCAGTCGTCGCCTTGCAGTTCCAGGACGGCACCACGGTGCCCATCCGCGGCATCGGCTACATCGGCCGGGCGCCCAGCCTTCCCGCCGGGGAGCGTCCGGATGCAGCGCTCGTCGCGGTACCGGACGGCGACCGCTCGGTGTCTCGCACGCACGGCCGGTTCGGCATCGTGAACGGACAGACCTGGTTCGAGGATCTGGGCTCGGGCAACGGCTCCACCCTCCGCACGGGCGACGGCCGTTCGGGCCCGATGACCCCGCACCAGCGCTTCGGCCTCGTGCCGGGCATGGTGCTGCAGCTGGGCGACTGCGTCATCCGCATCGTCGAGGGCTGAACTCGAACCGAGGGGAGTCGCCGCTCCACCCGCGCCTGCGCCCGCGCCATGTCGCCAGGGACGCGCCGAGCGGACCTTCATCGAGCCAAGGAGGCATGGTCCCGGTGCGAACGTCCGAACGCGTCCAGCGCGTGCGTCAGGGCGGAGCGGTCCGCTCTGCGCAGACGAAAGCCGCCCACCCGCGTGATGCGAGTGGGCGGCTCTTCTCGTCTACGTGAGGCTCACCAGCCGAGCTCTTCGCGCCCATCGGACGTCGAAGTGCCGGCCGAGCCCGCGGCACCGAGATCCGGCTCGACGCCGTCCTCCTCGGGATCGACCGAGAACGCGAACAGGTCCTGACCACGACGACGCTTGCGCTTGTCGCCCTTGCCGCCGCCCGCTGCACCGCCACCGGCCATCATGCCGCCACGGCCGCCGGCGCCGCCGGACTGCGCGACCACACCGCTACCTCCGGCACCACCAGGGCCACCCGCGGCGCCGGCTGCGGCGCTCATGCTGTTGAGAGCACCGAGACCGCCGGCACGAAGGCCGCCGGCCAGAGCCGCACCGCCGACACCTGCACCGCCGACCAGACCGCCCACGCCACCGGGAGTCGGTCCGCCCACACCGCCTGGCAGCGGGCCGCCGGGGCTGACGACTCGCGGGCCGCCGGGGCCACCAGGGCCACCGGGAACCGTCCCGTCGCCGCCACCGTCGACGTTCGGCGGGTCATTGGGGTTGTAGGGCGGGTCGTACGGCGGGCGATATGGGGGATCCACGTAATAGTGCGGCGGACGCGGGTCGACCACGTAGTGCGGCGGACGCGGGTTGTCGGTGCCACCGGTCCCACCCGGGCCGATGTACTGACCGCCACCACCGGACCCGGTTCCCGAGCCCGTGCCGTCCGTGCCACCGCTCACGCCACCGTAGTTCGAGGAGCCGTCGCCGGTGCCGTCGCCGCCCGTAGGGTCCTCAGTCGAGGGCTTGGGCGGGTCGTACTTCGACACCGGCATCTGGTCGATGAGCTCCTGGAGCCGCGCGTCGAGTGCGACCGCCATCTTGCGGGCGGCCTCCTCCTGCTCCGCCTCCGCCTGATCCAGGTAGTACTGCTTCGCCTCCGCGGAGGTCATCATGACGCCGGGCGAGACCTGAACGGGGCTGTTGGTCTCACTCGCCGTCTTGACGGTGTCCTGTTGGTCAGACGTCAACTCCGGCGCGGGCAGACCCGCCACTCCGGTAGCGGTCTCGTGCATCGCCTGGTCCGCAAGGCCGACCAGCTTGCCCAGTTCTTTGTGATAGGCCGAGACCTCGTCGAGATCGGCGATCAGCTTGGTGAGATTGTTGTTGATCGCCTCGCCGAGCGGGCCGCCGAAACCCTCCGCGTGCGCGACCTTGCCCACATCGGCGGACACGGATTCGAACGCCGCATCGACCGACGTCCTCTGCACGGCCTGGACGCTCCGCATGACGACGACCGGGACGCTCATCCTGTTGAGCTGGAGCCTACCGAGGCGCTCTACGTTCTTACCCACGATGTTCTCCGTTCAGACCGCGATGGGGCCGCTGGGCTTCGTGACCGAGCCGAGGGCGTTGGCGAGGATCACCTGGTATCCCTGCTTCTGGTCGGCATCCAGCTGATCGGTCTCGTCGATGGCCTTCTTGAGGTTGTCGCGGATCTCGATGAGTCGCTTCAGGATGTCGTTGACCGCAAGCTCCGACGAGTGGTACCGCTCCTTGAGGACCTTCGTGAGATCGACGCACTTGCCATCGGCGGTCCAGAGCACGGGCGTCTGCCCGTCCTGAAGGCTCGCCAGAGCCTCCTTCGCCTTGCCGATCTGCTCCGCGCTGTCCACCACACGCTTGACCTGATACTCGACCACGTCTTTGTCCATCGACATGGATGAATCCAGTGGTGTCACCTTGATGACCACGACACGCCCCCCTCTGCTGTTGCTGTCCGCGACGATACTAACCCGGTGTCGAGGTGTCTTCCATGGGTAGCATTACCCACCCTCGGCACCGAGCGGTCACTGATCCGTCGGTCTCGGAAGGGAGGGATCGCACTCGTAGGTCGCGTCCTGTCCGACCTGAATGGCATGATCCCGCTCCGCGCCGGTCGTGTTGTCGACGCCCTGAGCGATGTCGCTCAGCACCTCGTCAGACAGATCCGAGTCATAGAGGTACTCGCCGATGCATGCGAAGAACTCGGGGTTGTCGTCGTACTGGTGGAAGCCGCCCGCATTCAGGCTGATCTTCCACCCGTCGCCGATGGCTTCGGGCGATGGCCGACCCTCGCTGTCGCCTGTCGCAGGCGGGTCGGAGGGTTCGTCCGCCGGAGAGGAGGATGGCGCCGTCGGGAGGTCGGGAACCGGGATGTTCGCGAGGGCGGTCGCGATCGTGATCGTCAGCACGATCGCCCCGATGATTCCTCCGATGATCGACAGCGCGATACCCACGATCGAGGGCCACTTCACGGTGCCTCTCTTGAAGACCGCGATCAAGGACACCACGAAAGCCGCCAGCAGCACGAAGGACCCGATCCCGAACGTCACGAAGCTCGGGATGCACGCCAGGATCGTGCCGAGCACGGCGAGCCCCAGGCCGATGAAACCGAGCGTCGGTGCCTGCGTCGGCGCCGTGGATGCCGGTGCGACGGGCGCGTAAGCCGGAGCGGCGTACGCGTCGGAACCCGCCGCGGGAGCAGCGGAGTCACCCTCCGATGCTGCGGAGCCATCCACCGGGGCACTGTCACCCGCAGGGGCGTAGTTGTCCGTCCACTGCGAACCGTCCCACCAGCGCTGCCGCCCGGAACCGTCGTCATACCAACCCGCCGGAGTGCTCATCCACATCCTCCTCGTCGAAACCATCCGCACGCCTCAGACGCACAGCCCCCATGACGCGAAAGCGTCCCTACGTGTATATCAGGCGAACTCGAATCCCTCACTGCTGCCCGCCGCAGGCGACCTTCCCCGCGCGGGTCAGCTCTTCGGCGCTCTCACGCTCGGGCCCCGTGATGTCGCCGGCTTCAGCCATGGTCTGCAGGGCGCGATCCGACAGATCCGAATCGTAGAAGAACTGCCCCATGCAGGGGAAGAACTCAGGGTCGCCGTCCTGGCTCGTGTCGCCGCGGTCGTGGAAGATCGTCTGGACGCCCCGCCCGATCTCCTCCGGCGACGGCCTTCCCACGCCGGTGTCCGTCGAAGGCTCCTCGCTCACAGCAGACGTGGGGAACGCTGACGGCACGGACTCGATGATGGCTGTCGTGAGTGTGACCAGGAGTACGACCGTGAAGACCACGGCACCGACGATCCCTCCGATGATCGACAGGCAGATGCCCACGATCGACGGCCACTTCGCGGTGTTCTTCCTGAAGACCGCGACGAGCGAGACCACGAATGCGGCGATCAGCACGAGCGCGCCGAGCACGAAGGTGACCAGGATGGGGGTGCACGCCAGCGCAGTGCCGAGGGCAGCCAGTCCCAGACCGACGAAACCGAGCGTCGGCGGCTGTCTTGGCGCGACCGGTGTCAGAGCCGGACCATATCCCGGCGCCGCATACTGAGGCGCCGCATACTGAGGCGCCGCATACCGGGGCGCCGCGTACTGCGCTGACACATACGGCGTCGCCATCGGCGATGCACCACCTGTGCCGGCATCCGAGCCCGGCGCATACTGGTCGGTCCACTGAACGCCGTCCCACCAGCGCTGCCGGCCGGAGCCGTCGTCGTACCAGCCTGCGGGGGTGCTCATCCGGACCTTCCTCGCCGTCGTGTTGAACGCCCGGCCCCCTCGATGCTCAGGCTCAGAGCGTCGCTCCGACGGCATCCTGAGCCACGAACGCGTCGAGCAGTTCGAGGTCCTCGGCTGTGACGATCCGCGCGCCGACCGCGTGCTCGACGATGCGCGAGCGTGCGGAGGCGAGCAGCTCGCCCTGCGCGTTGCGCTCCAGGCCCTGGATGCCCATCCGCGCGAACTTGCTGCACAGCGTGGCGACCCGGCGCTCCAGCTTCTCGAGCGACCATCCGAGCCGGACCGCGACCTGCTCCATCGACGGCAGCTGCACGGCACCCTCGGCATCCGGGCGCAGCATCGGCTCGGCGAGCGCTGTGAGCAGGATCCGCTGCACGGGCGAGAGCATCTCGGTGACCCCGTCGATCCCCGCACCGGGGTTCCACGAGGCGGAGACCTGGTAGTACGGAGCCTCAGCCGCGAGCGACAGCTCGTACGTCGTCTCACCGGCGGTGAACATCACCGTCGTCGCGCCGAAAACCAGAGGCATCGTCGCACCCGGCGCGAGCCAGGCCTGCGCCAGTCCGTCGGCCGAGGCGACCGACGCGGTCAGCCCCGACCCAGCGTTCGTGAGCCACCACATGCCGTCGCGCTGCGCGATCTCGAGGAACCGCCGGTGCACGTACGGGTTGTCGTCGATCGACAGGTCCGTTCCGCGCCCGATCACGAACGTGGCCCCTGCGGGGATGCGCTCGCGGCGCCCGCCGAAGTCGAGCATCAGGGCGCCGCCCTGTGTCGCCTCGGCGCCCCCCGGCTGCGAGAGATCCGTCATGCTCACGCCGCCGTGTGACGCGGCCAGGCCCCACCGGGGAATGCGCTCGTCGACGCCAGGGCGTTCGTGACGTTCACCACGAACGACGACGTGGCCTGGCTGGCCGACGTGATGGCGCTGATGGCGTCCACCAGGAAGGTGATGAACAGGCCTACCGCACCCACGATCGTCACGATCGCGGCCGGCGCGGTCACGACACCGGCAAGCTCGGCGGCGGTGGCGATCACGCCGACGACCAGAGAGCCGACAGCACCGAGGAAGCCGATCCAGAAGTTCTCGATCGCGCCGGCGAAGCTGTCGAGCTGGGTGTTGATCATCTGGCACTTCGAGAGCACGTCGTCCGCGGCCGGCTTCTGCTGGTCGACACGGAGCCGGTAGGCGTTGTAGGCCTTGCCCTCCCAGTTCCCGGTCGTCGGCAGTGCGGTCGGCAGCAGAGTGGAGGTGCACTGCTGCGCCGGCGTGCCGACGCTCTGCACCCAGTCCAGCCCCGTGCTGCGCAACGTGGACGGGCTTCCGACGTAGGCGAAGACCTGCGCGGCCTTGTCGATCGCCTCATTCACCTTGGCGAACATCTTGTCGAGCCAGGCGTTGATCCGATCCATGATCCCGTCGGGAAGCACGAGGTCGAGCAGACCGGAGATCCCGCCGTTGATGATGTCGACGACCGTGTCGATGAAGCCGGTGAAGCGGTCGAAGTCCGACTTCGACTTCTCCGCGTTCTGCGCGGTCGTGTCATTGCCATCGGCGTGCCTGCGGCTCGAGGAGCGGCCACCGCTTCCAGTGTTGCGAGTCATGTCAGACCTTCTTCCTGCTTGTGCTGTTCACGTTCAGTTGCCGAGACGGCTCGACCAGGCCGGAGCCGCCGGGTCAGCCGGCAGCGGGCGGGACTCAGCATCGATCGAGGCCGAGAGGTGCGACTCCGCCGCGGGCGTTCCGATGGTCCCGTCGACATTGAATCCTGGGCGGACATCCGGTCGCGAGTCGCCGACCAGATCGTCGATCCCGGGGCGGACGTCGGGGAGAGGCTCGCCCACGATGCGGCCGTCAGGGCCGGGCACCGGCTCGGGGCCGCCATCGACGTTGCCGACGGGGGTGGTGGAACCGTCCGTGCCGGTCGAACCATCCGTACCGGTCGAACCATCCGTACCGGTCGAACCATCCGTACCGGTCGAACCATCCGTACCGGTCGAACCATCCGTACCGGTCGAACCATCCGTACCGGTCGAACCATCCGTACCGGTCGAACCATCCGTACCGCCGTCGGTGTTCGGCGGGGTGTCGCCACCGTCATCCGTTCCGACTTCAGCCACGGGCTCGTCGACGGCGTGGTCGGCGATGCCCTGGCCCGAGGCCTCATGGTGCAGCTCGGCCGCCTGGTCGCGGAGGTCGGCGGCCTTGTCACGCAGCTCTGCGGCGTCCTCACGGGCATCCGCCACCTCGTCGGCAGCGGCGTCGCGCGAGTCCTCGAGCTTCTCGATCTGCTCACGGATCTCGGCTGCCTCGGCACGCTGCGCGGCGGCGTCGGCACGCAGTGCGGCCGCGTCCGTACGACTCTGCAGGGCACCCGCCGGGTCACCGGCGGCATCCTGCTGCTGCGCCTTCAGGTCGAGCTCGGTCCCCTGCCGCTCGAGGTTCGTGGCGCTCTGGTCGAGCTCCTTGGCCTTGGCCTCGAGCGCGTCGATCTGCTTGTCGAGCGCGTCGACCTGCTCCTGCGCCTTGTCGGCGTGCTGATCGGCCTGGTCCGCCTGCTTGTCCAGCGCGTCGGCACGAGCGTCCAGCTGATCGGCCTTGGCGTCGGCCTCGGCGCGCGCCTCGTCATCCGCAGAGAGGTCGCCGTCCACCGAGCCGTCCACGCGCGGGTCGTCGACCGACCCGCCACCGCCGAGGCTGCCGCCGGCACCGCCGCCGCCGCCACCGCCACCACCGCCACCGCCGCCGCCACCGCCACCGCCACCGGTGTTGTTGTTGGTGTTGGCGCTCCCGGGATCGTTCTTCTTCTGGTCATCCGCGGACTTCTGGACGGTCTTGTCATAGTCGTCGGCCGTCAGACGGAGGGAGTCTGCGAAACCCTTGTGCGCGTCAGGAGCACTGTGCAGCAGCTGCGCCATCGTCACCTGGAAGTCCGCGTATGCCTGTGCCGCATCGACGCCGAAGAACGTGAACGCCGACGCGTCGATCGTCAAACCGTCAGCCGCACCGGCGATGGTGCCGTACGTGGTTCCCGCTTCATCCCACAGACCGGCGTCCTTGCGCAGATACTCGGTCTTGACATCGACCTTTCCCTCCTCGCCGAACGACGATGCGGCCGGCTGCGGCGACGGCTCGGGAAGAGCGGACTCCCCCTCGATCACCGGCAGCTTGTCCGGAAGGTCGTTGGTGATGTCCGAGATGCCCAGGTCCGGGCCTCCGAAGAGGTGGGACCCGGCGCTCACGATCTCGTCGATCGGGGTGGCCGCGTCGACGACGTTGCCCAGCGCGCCGATGAGGTCGCCCTCCATGATGTTCTTACCGGCATCGACGATCTCGTCGACCGGAGAGACCGCATCGACGACGTCCCCTACAAAATCTCCAAATCCCATTGCTCTGCTCCTTGTCTCAGCGGATGCTGCCCATGCGGCGCAGCATTTCCTGAGGATCCCGGGTCATCTCCATCAGCCTCTGAACGGCCGGGAAGCCTTCGTACGTGTTCTGGCGGTCACTCGCCGCCATGACCATGACGTTGTTCATCGCGCGAACGATCTCCCGCTCGATGATGCCGTCGTTCGTGTTGCGCACCCAGCGCTCATCGAGGGTGATCCCGGTGATGGTGGTTCCGCGGCGCGAGACCGTGACCGTCTTCGCGGAGTTCACCGCATCCCGGACCTCGCTGCCCTTCTGGTTGACCTTGTTGAGGTAAGCCTCCCGCTGGTCCCTCGCCTCGTCGATCGCATCGAGGATCTCGCTGCGCGCCTCAGCCGCCGAACTCGTCGTGGGGTCGCCAAGCTGGAACTGCGGCGCGGGGATCGTGACAGGGGTGTCGTCCTCGTCCTGCTCCTCGAAGCCCCCCATCAGCTGGTCGAATCGCTTGCCAAGCGCGGTCTGATAGCACAGGCTCACCACGGCGCCGAGTCCCGCCTCGCCGATCGTGTCACGCCAGTCCTCGTCGAGGACGAGAGCCTCGACCGCACCGTTCTTGGCGAGGGTCAGCTTCACAGCCTTCCGATCATCCTCGACCGTCACCGAGGTCATCTGCTCCGCTGCGGTCGCAACCGACCGGAGCTCGCGCTGCAGCTCCGCTGCGGTCTCACGCAGCTCCGCCATCAGGCGACCGGCATCCGCCATGTCCATGCTCACGTGGGACTCCCTACTGTCGTGGACCGTTGAAGCAATCCTACGAAGAGGCGTCCGAGCGCCATAGGGGGAGGACTCCCCATGCAGCGCTGCCCATCCGACTCAGTCGCCGGCGCGACGGGCGCGGGCTCGGGCGAGCAGCAGCAGGATCACCGAGATCGTCGCCCCGGCCCCGAACCCCCAGCCCACGATCGCGCGGGCGGGGTCCAGCGGGTCGGCCACCGGATCGATGTCGACGACCCGGGTCGGCGCCGGAGCGGGCGTGGGCGTGCCGTGCACCGGCGAGGGCGGGCCGGGCAGCATCCCGTCGTCGGCGAGCGCCAGAGCCGCAGCAGGGCGCACCTCTCCCCATCCGACCGTGTCGCTGCGCTCACCGGGTGACACGCGCATGGCCGACTGTGTGAGGCGGAACGCCCACTGGTCAGGCGACTCGTTCGGGAAGCGTGCGGCGACCAGGGCGGCCGCGCCCGCGACGACCGCCGTCGCGTAGCTGGACGAGGCGGAGTCGGCGTTGAGCACGCAGTCCCCGCCGGAGATGTAGGCGGTCGGCATCGACTGCCCCGGCGCCGCGATGTCGACGTGCGGGCCCGCGAACGAGGAGTCCGCGTTCCAGGTGCCGTCCTTCATCACCGCGGCGACAGCGAGGGCGCCGGGGAGCTCGCCGGGGTAGAAGTTGGTGGGATCCGGCCGGTTCGCGTCGGCGGTCTTTCGGTTGCCGGCGCTCGCGATCACCAGGGAGCCCAGCGAGTGCGCGTAGTCCACGGCGCTGCGATAGACGTCGGCGGATCCGCTGTCGGACAGCGACACGTTGATGATCTTGGCGCCGTGCTCGGCCGCCCAGCGGATGCCGGAGGAGACGGATGCCGCCGACGGCACCACCAGGTCTCGCGAGGACCCGCCCGGTTCGGGAGCGGATTCGAACGCCCGGATGGGCATGATCTTCGCCTCGGGCGCGATGCCCACCACGCCGGAGCCGTCGATCTGCCTGGCGGCGATGAGCCCGGCCACGGCTGTGCCGTGCGCGGCGACATCGGCGGTGGAGGACACTGAACCGTCGCCGAAGCTCGTGAAGCCGGGCACCAGGGCGCCCTGCAGGTGCGCGTTCCCGGCGTCGACGCCGGAGTCGACCACCGCGACGGTCACGCCGTTGCCGCGGCTGAGCGCCCAGGCCTCGTCCAGGCCGAGCCGCTTGACGAGGTAGCTGGGCGTGGGAGTGAACAGCCGCTGGCCAGGAGTGCACTGCTGATCCGCGTCGACGACGGGCGCCGCGGGAGTCGACGTCGCGGCCTGCGCTCCGGCGGGGAGCCCCAGGCCGAGCACCGCCAGCACGCCGACGACAGCGGCCGCACTGCGCAGAGCGCGCCCGCGCATCACTTCGCCTGCCCCGGCGCCGTCCTCTGCGCGATCGCCTGGCTCAGGGTCGGGCCCTGCTCGAGCAGCTGCGTCCAGGCGGCGGGCACGGTCACTGCCTGCGTGGTCTTGTACCCCAGCAGCTGCAGGTCCGTGGCGGTCTCGACCGGGAAGAACACGCCCGCCTCGGAGACGAAGCCGTAGGTGGATCCCTCGCCCGTTCCGCGTGCGCTGACCGCCACGCCGGCACCCGGCTTGACCTTGGTGCCCGGCTCCAGCTCGCCCGGGCTGTTCGTCACCGAGACGACCGGGCCCTCCGAGGTCGACTGCATCTGCAGGCACACGTCGGACGGGTTGTCGGGCTTGACGGGCTCCCGCTTCGGCCAGTCGCCCGGGAGCGCGTCGGAGTTCACGTCGCGGAGGTCCGTCGCCTCGGCGACCGTCATCGACACCGGCTTGACGCCGACGTACGCGGTGAGGAGCTGGCGTGCGAACGGCGTGGCGGGCACGAGCCGTCCCTTGCCGTCCACGATGTACTCGCCGACGACCTTGCCGTCGGCCTGCGTCTGCACGGCCTGGCCGACGAGCAGGCCCGCCGTGCCCGTCTCGGCCTTCAGCTCACCGCCGAGGTGCACTGCCAGCGGCGTCCCCGGCGTGACCAGGTTGAGCCAGAGCGCCGACACCGTCGGAACCGCCTGCACATCGTCGATGCCGAGGAAGACGCTCGCGACGACCGCCACGTTCTCCTTGTCGACCTTGTACCGCCGATCACCCTGCACGTACCAGTAGCCGCCGTCGTCGTCCTTCACGAGCGCGGCCTGATTCGCCGCTCCCGGCCGGTCTCCGAGCAGGCGGGTCGAGATCTCCAGCGGCGCATCGGAGGCCACGCAGCTGAGCCAGGCACCGGTGTACTGCCGATCCGGGGCGGGGAGGTAGTCGGGGGCGTCCTCGATGCCGACCGGCATGGGATCGCGCTTGATGTCGTCGAGCTTGCTCGCCGGCACCGAGGTGATCTTCGTCGTACCGCTCAGCAGGCGGGCGCTGGCCAGGTTCCTGACCGGGTACAGCGTCTCGCCGATGGCGACGTAGCGCGATCCCTCGCCCTGCACGACGATGATCGCGCCCTTGCTCCAGTCCTTCGGCAGGCTGCCGGTGAACGTGCCGATCAGCAGGGAGACGATGATCGTCAGGATGCCGAGGGCGATGCTGACCACCACGCCGCGCAGCGGCTTGCCCGGGGGCAGCTCACGCCCGCCCGGCGCTCCGCTCGTGAACGCGGTCTGGAGCCGACGGCGGTTGAAGGCCTGGGCCTGAAGCAGCTCGGTCTTGGATGCCATGGATCAGAACCAGCCTCCGGCGATGATGGCCAGGGGGAGCAGCAGGGCGATCGTCGCCCACTCGGCGAAGTCGGCGAAGCGGGTCAGGCCCAGTCGCACCTTCGAGCTGAGCAGAACGATCACGATGACGCAGACGGCCGCGACGGCCAGTGCGATGACCAGACCGCCGATCCAGCCGGGATGGGAGATGACGGCCGCGACGATCACGAGGGCAACCCCGAGCAGCACACCCGCGACCACGATCACGATGTCGAAGCGGGAGTACACCTGCCTGGTGCCCAGGAACATGCCGGCGTAGGTCACCGCACACAGCAGCAGACCCCAGAACCCGGAGGCCACGACGGGAACGGTCGCGACCAGCACGATCAGGCAGAGCGCGATGCGCAGCGACACCTGGTAGCGGTGCGCGCGGACGTAGAGCTTGGCGACCTGCTCGGGCGAGATGTGCGCAGGGGCGTCGTAGACCTCGGAGTCGTCCCGCGCCGAGACGACGCGCAGCGGCACGGACGCCAGCGCCATCCACGGGGCGCCGAGGCCCGCGATGCCGGCGACCGCCATCGCGGCGGCCAGGGTCGCGGGGACGGGCGCGCCGAGCCACGTGATGATGGCGCCGATCACGAGGAACACGACGCCGAGGGCGACCGGGATGAGCCCGTATTCGCGGCGGCTCTTCAGCGCCAGCATGGTGACGACGCCGAAGACGAGCATCGCGGCGCTGCCGACGACGATCGGCAGCCCCCAGCCCGGGCCGCCCGGCAGCGCGGTGTATCCCGCGACGCCGGCGAACAGCGAGGAGACGAGCGCGAGGGACATGGACGCCTGGGTGGGCGCACCGGTGCGGTCCATCACGAGCGCGCAGATCATGAGCACGACGGCGGCGGCTCCGGCACCGGCGGCGGTGATGATCGAGCGGGAGTCGACCCAGGCCCACACCGCGGGAACGAGGCCCAGCAGCAGCAGCACGGATGCCACCACGGTCGCCGTGGTCACGGAGTTCTGCACCGACCAGGCCGGCGCGTTCTCCTCCACGACGTCGGCGACGGCCTCGACAAGGTCGTCATAGCGCTTGGGCACTGCGGCGCTCGCGCCCTGCTCGAGCACGAGGAAGTCGCCGTCGTGCACGCTCTGCGCGGTCAACGTGCGGTCAGGATCCAAGGCGGAGCCGTCGGCCCTGACGAGTCGGAACCCGGCGGACGCCGACATGCTGTCCAGCATCCGCAGACGTCGCGTCAGCGACGGGAGCACCTCCGCGACCGGGACGCCACCTGGCACGCCCACATCGATGCGCTCGGACTCCCACTGCACCGAGAGGCGCACGAGCTGCGACTGCGCGACAGCCGTCGTCTGGGGCGACATGAATCCCTGCTTTCGTTGAACCGCGCGTTTCACACTATCGCGCGCTCGATCTGCTCCTTGCGGCGTCCTGCCTACCGGTGCGTCGGACTAGGCGTCGACGTCGTCGTCGGGGACGAGGACCGGGGCGTCCAGCAGCGCCAGATCCTCCCTGGTGACCAGCCGGCTCGACACCGCGTGCTCGACCAGACGCGCCCGCCGGTTGGTCGCGAGCTTGCCCTGCCCGCCGCGCATGCCCTGGACGCCGATGCGGTCGAACTTGTCGCAGACGTTGTCGAGCTTGCGGTTGAACCGCGTGCTCGTCCAGCCCAGTCGCTCCGCGGCCTTGGCGGAGCTGGGAATCTCGCTCGTGCCGGTTCCCTCGCGGCGCAGCACCGGCTCCGCCAGCGCGAGGATCAGCAGCTTCTGGCTCTCGGTCAGCGGCACGTGCCCGATCGTCGACTGGCCGCCGTCGGCCGCCTCGCGAGGTGCGATGCGGAACGCGGGGCCCTTCGCGTGGATCGTGAACTCGTACGTGGTCGGCCCGGCGGTGAACACCACCGTGGTCTGCTCGAAGACGATCGGCAGCCGCGCACCGGGTGCGAGCCAGGCGTTGACTCCTCCCGAGGAGTCCGTCACCGTCGCGGTGAGTCGCGCCCCGACGTTGGACAGCCACCACAACCCGTCGGTGTTCGAGATCTCCAGGAAGTTCCTGTGCAGGAAGAGATTGTCGTCGAGCTCGAGGTCGCCCTGCCTGCCGACGTGGAACGGCTCGTCGGGATCGAGCGAGAAGTACTCCCCCGCGTACTCCACCGTGATGTCCATCAGCCCACGCACCCCCTGACCGGATCGGGCGAGGAACGCCCGTCAGCCCTCTTGATCAGCACCTCGACACAGGTCGCCCCCGTACGTGCTCCGTCCAGGGTGACGCTGGTCTTCTCCGTCGTCTGCAGAGTACCCGGCCCGTCCAGGGTGTACTCGTACCAGATGTACGAGTCGCCCTTCTCGGGGTCCGGGTTGGTCCAGGTGAACGTCACGACACCGGCATCGCTGGTGCCCTTCAGCTCGGCGACGTTCGGCACGAGGCCCGCGATGGGGTCCTTCGGCTGCGGCGGCGCGGCTGTGGTCTTGTCGGGCGTGGGTGTCAGTCCCCCGGCCAGCGTGCTGGCGAAGACGATGCCCAGCACCACGGCGACGACGCCGACGGCAGCGATGAGCCAGCCCCACCACGGCATGCCGCCGCGGCGGCGTCCGGTCTCGAAGAGATCGTCGGATGCCGAGGCGCCCGGCTGCACGGCATCCGCCTGGGTCGCCTGCGCTGCGGCCGGAGCGTGCGGCGCGACCACCTTGGGTCCGCCGCGCAGCACCGTGGCGTCGTCATCATCGGCGTCGGCGGTCGCGGGCGCGGCGGCTCCGCGACGCTGCGTGCGCATCTGCGTCTCTTCCAGCGCATCCGCCGACGGACGGTCGAATCGCGGCACGTCGGGCGTGCTCGGCTGCTTTCGCACGGTGGTCGCCGAGGGACGCGTGGCCGACTGCGTGTCCGGGTTGATCGACCGGACCTCGCGGACGCGCGTCAGACCGTCGTCGTCGTCCTCCAGCTCCTCGTGCGAAGGGTGCTCGTCGACGATGTCGATCGGGGTAACGGAGTGCGCGAGCTCGATCTGCACCTTCTGCAGCGCACGGGCGAACGCCACCGCGCTCGGGTAGCGGTCCTCGGGTCGCTTGGCCATCGCCCGCGCCAGCACCGCCTGCAGGCTGTCGGGCACGTCGGCGCGATCCACCTTCGGAACGGCCATGCGCTCGATGCGCTCGATCAGATCGGCGCTGGAGTTGCGCTCCCCCTTGCGCTCGAACGGCGAGCGGCCGGAGAGCAGCGTGAACACCGTCGCCCCCAGCGCGTACACGTCGGTGCGCACGCCGGTGGTCGGGTTCTCGGCGAAGGACTCCGGCGGCGACCACGGGATCGACATGCCCGCGGCCTCGCTGTCGGCGGCGGTGGTCGACGCGATGCCGAAGTCGGTGAGCGCCGGCCGGTTGTAGACCGTGACGAGGATGTTCGCGGGCTTGATGTCGCGATGCAGCACGCCCGCGCGGTGGGCGGTCTCCACGGCGCCGCTGACCTGCACGCCGACGCGCAGCGCCTCGGCCACCGAGAACGGCTCCTTGCGGGTGCGCACCTGCAGGTTCGGCTTGGGGCAGTACTCCATCACGATGTACGGGCGACCGTCGGCGGCGACGCCGGCCTGGTAGATCGTGACGATGGCGGGATGCGTCGACAGCATCGCCATCACGTTCGCCTCGTTGGTGAACTCCTCCGCCGCGCCGGCGCTCAGCCGATCGGCCAGCAGCACCTTGACCGCGACCTCGCGCTTGGGCAGCTGCTGCTCGTAGAGGAACACGTCGGCGAACCCGCCGGTCCCGAGCGGGCGGAGGTATTCGAACCCCTGCAGCTCGGGAGGCGGAGAGGGAGCGCGCGTCATCGCTGCTCCTCGACGGTGACGGTCACGCCGTCGCCCACATCGATGACGTCGCCGTGCAGCACCAGGGTCTGCTCACCAGGGTGCAGGCGCACCGGGTCGGCGCCGGGACGCAGCAGGGTGGAGCCGTTGGTGGTGTGCAGGTCGATGACCACGACCGAGTCGCCCTCGGGACGGACCTCGAGGTGGTTGCGCGAGATGTCGGACTCGGGGCTGTCCACCGCGATCAGGTGCGGCATGGTGCTCCCGCTGGTGCGGGTGGAGCGCGGCTTGCGCCCGATGATCACCGTGCGGTCGAGATCCACGACCTGACCGGTGGAGAGACGGATGCGAGCGCCGGATGCCGCGACGGGCGCGTTCTCGAAGACCGGGATGGCCTCGGTCGGCGCGTCGGGCGCGGAGGTCGCGGCCTCGGCGCGCAGGCGCCTGGCCTCCGCCAGCGAGATCGTCGCACCGTCGTGGTCGCCGATGTCGTCGGTCGCGCCGTCCTGCGGTGCGGCATCAGGGAGCGGGGGCGCCGGCGGGATCGGCGTGACGAAGCCCGCCATGGTCTCGGCCACATGCGGGGAGTCCTCGTCCGCTGCGGGAGGCGCGATCGTGGCGGCCACGTCGGGCCTGATCGTCGCACCCAGGTCGGGCTCCTCGGCGGGCGCGGCCTGCTCGGATGCGGCGTCGGCTGCCGCGCGCGCCAGCAGCATCTGGTCCGGGGTGATCGTCTCCGAAACCCCCGTGCCGTCGGCGTCGAGGGCGGAAGGCTCGGATGCCGGCTCCTCGGCGGATTCGGGTTCGGCGACCTGCGCGTCCTCGGACGACGCATCCTCGGACGCGAAGTCCGAAGCATCCTCCGGCTCGGCGACGTCATCCGTCTGCTCGTCCGTCTGCTCGCCGTCGGAAGTCGTCTCGCCCTCGAGCTGTGCTGCCGGCTCGTCCCCGGCGTGCTCGAGCGCCTCTGCGTCGGCGTCGGGGGCGTCATCCGCCTGCTCGCCGTCGACGACGAGAGCGGCGTCAGCGTCCTCCTCCGGGACGTCCTCCGCAACGGCCTCGGGCTCGGGGGCCGTGAACGGCTCCCCCACCCGGATGCCCGAGGTGAGCACCACGCCCGAGCGGATCGGGTACTCCACGGCATCCGGAGCGTCGCCGATGCGGATCTCGAACCGCGGCTCACCCGCGATGTAGCGCTCGCTCCACGTGGTGATGTCCTCGCCGGAGAAGCCTTCGTCGAGCCCGGTGGTCACGGTCACCGCGCCGCGCACGGCGAAGCGCGTGCCGCCGGCGCCGATCAGGGCGACCGCGAACGAGCCGAGGCCGGTGATGGCGCCGCCGGAGAGCACGTCGATGACCTCGGTCAGTGCGGGGACGCCCCTGCGCAGCATCTCGGACAGCGCCACGACCTTGTCGGCGCTCGCGTCGGCGGGCAGCGCGGCGATGCCGGCGTCCTCGACGACGACCTGCCACTCACCGGGACGATAGATCACGTCATTCATCGCATTCCTCCATCCGCCGCCGCGCGCGGGCGCGTGTCGGCAAGGTCCTCGTCCTCATCGGCCTGCACGTGGATGCCCCGCACCGATGCGACCGTCAGTGCGTCGACGATCACGACCGTGACATTGTCACGACCGCCCGCTCGCACGGCATCCGCGGTGAGGATCTCCGCGGCGCGCTGCGGGTCGCGCTCGCTGCCCAGCACCTCGGCGATGCGCTCGTCGGACACCTCGGTGGTCAGCCCGTCGGAGCAGACCAGCATCCGGTCGCCGCGCTCGGCGGGGAAGAGCCAGTAGTCGGCGTCACCGACGCTGCCCGCGCCGATCGCACGCGTGATGATGTTGCGCCGAGGGTCGGTGTTGGCCTGCTCGGGGGTGATCTCACCCTCTTCGATCAGCTCCTGCACGTAGGAGTGGTCGACGGTGATCTGCTCGAGCTCGCCGTTCGAGAACTGGTACGTGCGGGAGTCGCCGATGTTCAGCACCAGCCAGTAGCCGAGTCCGTCCACCGTGGCGACGGCGACGCCGCTGAGCGTCGTGCCCGCGCCCGCGGAGCCGTGCTGGCCGATGGCGCCGACCGCCTCCCGAGCGGATGCCAGGGTGTCGCGCACCTGCGCGATCGAGAGCGCGTCCTGGCCGACCAGGGCTGAGAAGTGCTCGATGACCGTGGCGCTGGCCACCTCGCCGGCGTCGTGACCGCCCATGCCGTCGGCGACGATGAACAGCGGCGCGTTCGCCAGGTGGGAGTCCTCGTTGAGCTTGCGGCGGGCCCCCACATCGGTGGAGCGGCCGCTCGCAGTCAGGATCGGCGCGGTCACACGTAACCTCCGATGGTGACGATGCGGTCGCCGATCTCGAGCGCGTCGCCCAGACGCACGGGAACCCGAGTGCCAGGGGGGCACGCGATGCGCACGCCCTCGCGCACGATCACGGTCCCGTTGGTCGACTGACGGTCCATCACCCAGCCGCCGCGGGCGTCCGCGCCGGCTTCGAAGTGCGTCTTGGACAGCGAACGGGTCTCGTCGCGGACGGCGACGTTGACCGCACCGTCGCGCTCCTCGGGGTTGCGTCCGAACACGGTGCGCCCGGAGACGGTGGCACGCTGCCCGTCGTCCCAGGTGAACACCAGGCGGTGACCGGGGACGCTGATGCGGGTGGACTCGATGTCGTCCTCGTCGGGGTCCGTGACGAGCGGTGCGGACGGGGCCGGCGCTGCCATCGGCGCGACCGGGTTCTCCGCCGTCACGGGGACGGCGGCGGGCGTCGCATCCTGCGGCGCGGATGCCAGTTCGGCGGGCGCCGGCGCGACAGGAGGCACGGAGCCCAGGCGTGCGGCCACGGTCTCGATCGGCGTCGGACCGGTCTCGGCCGGGACGGGCGCCGGAGCCACGGGGGCCGGGAACGCGGGCGCGTCCGCAGGCGCGGCAGGGGCAGCCGGGGCAACCGGAGCCGCCGGGGCAACCGGAGCCGCGGGGGCTGCGGGGGCCGCGGGGGCCGGGAACGCGGCCGGCTCCGCGACCGGTGTCACCGGCTCGACGGGAGCGGGGGCCGCGGCGGGACGCACGGGCTCCTGGGTCACGCCGGGCACGAAGGAGATCAGCGGGTCGTCGGGAAGATCTCGGTGGATCGGCGGGGTGCTGGGAGCCGCATGCCGGGCCGGCGGCGACAGCACGGTGTGCTCGGCGAACTCGTCGTCCTCGGGCTGCTGGGGATCCTGTGCAGGAGCGGCGGCCGGCGCTGCGGGGGCCGCGCCGGGTGCCGCAGGAGGCGCGAACGCGCCTGCGGGCGAGGGCTGCGCGAATCCGGGCATCGCGCTCTGGGGCGCCTGCGGTGCCTGCGGCGCGGCGAATCCCGGCATCCCGACCGGCGCGGCCGGAGCAGCGCCCTCGGGCGCCTGTCCGGGAAGGAACGGCAGCGCCGCATCGTCGTGCTGGTGCGCCGGAGCGGCCTGCCCGCGCGTGCTGTCCATGAGCATGACGGCGCCACCGACCTTGTCGTGCCAGCCCTGGAACCGGCCCGAGCCGTCGAAGAGCACCGTGAAGTACCCGACGACGATCGATGCGGCCAGACCCCAGATCACGTTGCGCAGCAGCGCGCGGCCGAAGCCCACCGGCGAGCCGTCGGCGGCGTTCGCCAGCCGCAGTCCCTGGGCGCGCATGCCGATCGACCCTCGTCCTGCCTGCATGAACGTGTAGACCAGCACCCAGGCCAGGCCGAGGATGCTGAACAGCGGAGCCGCGATCAGCAGGGAGGTGAGCAGATCCCGCGTGCTCATGACCACGACGATCAGGATGATCGTCGGGACGACCACGCTGATCGCGAAGCCGATGGCGGCGTCGATGATGTAGGCGATAGCCCGCCGCTTGATCGGCGCGACCTCGCCGAGGGGAAGCATCGTCATGAGGTCTCGCTCTCGGATCGCGTGGTCTTGCTGTCGATGTTGCCAGGTTCACGGCGCACACGCGCGGCCGCCGCATCCTTCAGCTCCTGCAGCCGGGCCGCGACACGGCCCCCGCCGGTGAGCGAGCGCAGGCTGAGCCGCGCCTTGGTGCGCTTCCAGAATCCGACCTCCTGGCCGAGCCCGCCGACCAGGGCATCGACCTCCGCCCAGAAGGCGTCGACCTCCTCCTGGCTGGGGTCGTTCGGACCGAACACCTGATCGTCGGCGCGGTCGGCCAGTGCGGTCGCCGCGGGGAGCGCCAGCGCGGCCGACACGGTCGCCGCCTCCTCCACCCTGGTTCCGCCCGGTGCGAGACGTGCGCCGTAGTCGATCGCACGGTCGGTGAGCTCGTCCCAGCCGCCGCTGATGCGGTCGGCCGTGCGCTCGGCGTTGCGGCGCGCACGACGGCGGGAAGCCTTCCACGCCCCGATCACGATGAACGGGGAGCTGAGGATCAGCAGCACCAGCAGCGAGACACCGCCGATGGCGAGGATCGCGCCGATGATCGCGAGGATGTTCGGGGTGTCGTCCTCGGGCTGGCGGTCGTCCGGCACCGTCGGGGGCAGGTCGACCGGCTCCTGCGGCGGGGGCGGCGGCTGCAGCACCTGCGGCTTCGGGTCGACGCGCGGCTTGGTGTTCTGATCCTGCGGGACCTGGTCCTCCGGCGGCGTCGGGTCGAACGGCAGCCAGCCGTAGCCGGTGAAGTTGACCTCGACCCAGGCGTGCACGTCGTCGCCCGTGACCTTGAAGACGTTGCCGGTCTTGCTGTCCTTCTTCGGGTAGTACCCCATCACCACACGGGCGGGGATGCCGATCTCGCGTGCCATCAGCGCCATCGTGACCGCGTACTGCTCGTCGTCGCCGACCATCTGGGTGCCGCCGATGAGCGTCGTGATGCGCTCGGCGCCGTGCCCGGCACGGGAGAGGTGCGCCTGCGCGCCCAGACCGTGGCTGAAGAAGCCCTTCTTCGACAGGTAGGTCTCGAGGGCGCGCACCTGCGCGATCGGCGTCTTCGCGTCGGTGACGGTCTCGGCGGCCAGGGTGCTGAGCTCCTCGGGCACGTTGTGCAGCTCGGGCAGCCGCATCTTCACGATGGGGGTGTCGCCGAGCTCCTCGTCGGTGGGGATCTTCGGGAACACCGCATCGACCTTGTACGTGTCGCCCTTGCGGAGCCCCGCGGTGACGACCGTGGTCCCCGTGGCGCTGTTGTGGTAGCCGCTGCGGCGCAGCTCGTCCGCACGGGCGCCGTCGAAGGCGACCAGGTCCTCGGTCGCGGTGCCCGGCACCCAGACGCCGCTGTAGTCGCCGATGTCGAAGCGGAGCGACGCCTGCTTGCCCTCGACGCCTGCCGCCATGTTGGAACGCAGCGGGGTGAACGCGCTGGAGGTGCCCGGTCCGCCATCCGTGACGTTGTAGACCACGCCGTCCCAGTCGTCCATCGCCGCCAGGCGCACGCGCGCGCCCTTCGGCAGGCCGGTGACCGTGAAGAGGGTCTTGTCCACCTGGTCGCGGACGTTCTTGCGAAACGCCTGCAGGGGGCTCGGGTAGTCGCGGATGTTGAACGGCGGCACGATCGCGTCACGGAACACGTGCCGCGGCTCCGCGGGCTGTGCGACCGCGCCCAGGCCGGCACCGGCGATGCCGGCGACCGCCAGCACCGCGACACCGCCGAGCAGCCGGCGCGTGCGCATGTGCGCAGCCCGGGTCGGGTCGACCTCGGAGACGTCGACGGCACTGTTCTGCGGCGCCCACCAGACCCGCAGCGACATCCACACGGCCGTCACCGCGGCGAAGATCACGCCCTGCACCAGGGGGAAGGCGGGGTCGGGCACGCCGAGTGCGATGACCAGGATGAGAGCGGATGCCGCGGGGATCAGCGCCCACCACACCTGGCGCAGCCGGAGGGCCAGCGAGGCGGTCGTCACCGTCGCCACCAGGGCCACGATGAACGGGACGACGAGGTGGCCGTCCGCCGCGGACACCGGGGCCACCGTCGTGAGCAGCTGCTTCCACGAGGTCACCGCGCCGAGGGCGAGACTCTTCAGCGTCTCGATCGTCGGCACGAACCCGGCCAGGGCCGTGTGCGGCAGTGCGAGCGCACCGCCGAAGAGGAAGTAGGCCGCGATTGTGAGCCCGGCGATGATCAGGATGCCCCAGCGGCGCCAGGTGCACACCGCCGCGATGGCCAGCCCCAGCAGCATCCCGCCGAGAGCCGCACCGAGGAAGGACGGCCCGGCGAAGCTCGGCCAGAAGCCGAGCAGCGCCACCACCATGAGCACGGCAGTCGCGGCGAGGTCGAGGATCCAGCGCCGCAGCGGCAGCGGGGCACCCTTCGAGGTCGATGACGTCATCGATGCGGAGGTCATGCGAGCACCTTCTGGAGAGCGAGGGGGAGCTGGTCGAGCGCTCCGATCGTGACGACATCGGCGTCGGCGATGCGGCGCAGCGCGGGCTGCTCGACGCCGCCCTGCACGACCACGGCGATCACGCGCGCGCCGAACGGCATCCGCGAGCAGGCGAGCCGCAGGTCCTCGCTGGAGACGGCGGAGCCGCACACCAGGGCGACGACGCTGGCGGATGCCGTGGTCGCCGCCAGCACGCCGGCGAGCTCGGGCACGCCGCCGTCGCGGGGACGCGAGTGCTCCACCATGGACAGCGAGTCGAGCAGCTGCTTGCCGGTGCCGGCAGGCAGCTCGCGACCCTGCACGCGCACGTCGACCTTCTGCGAGTCGCGCAGGGCGCGCAGGCCGATGGATCCGGCGACCGAGATGGCGAGCTCGAAGTCCTCGTCGCTGCGGTAATCGCGGGGCGACCGCGTCAGACCGATCACGAAGTGCGAGCGGCGGGTCTCCTCGAACTGGCGCACCATCATCGTGCCGGTGCGGGCCGTCGACCGCCAGTGCACGTGGCGCAGGTCATCGCCGGGCTGGTACTCCAGCAGTGCGTGGAAGGAGACGTCGTCGCGCGACAGGTCCGCTGCCGGCAGGCCCTCGAGGTCACGCAGGAAGCCGAGGGACTGGCCGCCGAACAGCGTGGTCTTCGGGTGCACGTACAGGTCCACCGGGTCGTCGCGACGGTGAGCGCGCTCGAACAGCCCCAGTGGGTCGCCGCGCACCACGCTCACCGGGCCGACCTTGACGACGCCACGGCGCTGCGTGGGGATCGCGAACAGCTCCTCGGCCTCCTGACCGGGAGCCAGACGGCCGATCGAGAACTCGCCGCGGCCGGAGCCGACCGGCAGCACCACCCGCGAGGGCAGGATCGCGCGCGATCCGCGGTTGAGCAGGGTCAGCGCGCCCACCGCGCGCTCCCCCACCACCACACGGGTGCGCGCGAGGTCGAGGGAGACGTCGTACTCGGTGCGGCCGATCAGGAACAGCGCGCAGATGACGGCGACCGCGGCCAGCACGAGGCCGGTGACCACGACCTCCTGCCAGCCGAGCAGCTGACCGGTGATCCATGCTGCGACCGCGAGCGCCATCACCGTCCAGCCGAGGGGGCGGATGACGGCCGCGATGCGCCGCAGGCGGTCGAGGACGCGCGCGCCGATGACCGCGACGATGTCGCGCCATCCGGCCTCGCGGTCCGCCGCCCGGGGTGCCGCGATCGCATCCGCCGCCATCAGGCGTTCGTCCGCGCCTGGGGTGCCGCGACGGTGTCGAGGACCCGTGCGATGACGGTGTCGGCGGTGGTGCCGGCGAACTCCGCCTCCGCGTCGAGCATGAGACGGTGCTGCCACACGGGACGCGCGAGAGCCTTGATGTCGTCCGGCAGCACGTAGTGGCGGCCGTGCGCGGCGGCCCACACCTTGGCGATGCGGATCATGGCGATCGCACCGCGCACCGAGACGCCGAGCTTGATGGCGCTGTCGCCGCGCGTCGCCTCGGCGAGCTCGGCGGCGTACCGCAGCACGGCGGGCTCGACGTGCACGGTAGCCGCCAGGTCCGCCATGTCGGCGACGGCACTGGTGGTGATCACCGCGGCGAGTCCCGCGGAGGGGTTGCGCTGCGCCGCACCGGCGAGGATGCTCTCGGTGACCGCCAGGCTGGGGTAGCCGATCGAGGTCTTGATGAGGAAGCGGTCCAGCTGCGCCTCGGGCAGCTTGTAGGTTCCGGCCTGCTCGACGGGGTTCTGGGTCGCGATCACCAGGAACGGACGGCCGGCCTCGTGAGTGACGCCGTCGACGGTGACGCGCGACTCCTCCATGACCTCCAGCAGTGCCGACTGGGTCTTCGGCGAGGCGCGGTTGATCTCATCCGCGAGCACGATCGACGCGAAGATCGGTCCCTTGTGGAACTCGAACTTGTGGTTCTGCTGGTCGTAGATCGTCACGCCCGTCACGTCGGACGGCAGAAGGTCGGGGGTGAACTGGATGCGCGAGTTGGTGCCCTGCACGGTGGCGGCCAGCGCCTTGGCGAGGCTGGTCTTGCCGGTGCCGGGCGCGTCCTCGAGCAGCACGTGGCCCTCTGCGAGCATGGCGGAGAGCACCAGGCTCACGACCTCGGGCTTGCCCTGCAGCGCCTTGTCGATGTTCTCCACCAGGCGGGTGAAGGTGCTCTGGAACCAGGCGGCCTGTTCGGGGGTCATTGTCATGTCGGTGTCTCTTCTTCTCGAGTGGTGGGAAGTCTGAATCTGGTGGTCGGCTAGCCGAAGGTGGCGCTGATACTGGCCGGATCGCCGCCGACGATCTTGGCCATCTTGTCGCGGGAGAATCCGTTGTAGCAGTCGACGTCCACCCAGCTTCCGGAAGGGATCTTCAGGGCATAGCCTCCGAACTCCGAACCGCCGGCGAAGCATTTCACCGTGTACGTTCCGGCCTTGAAGGCGCTGGTCGTCGTGATCCTGAACTTGTGGCAGCTGCCGCCGCCCACGGCGGAGCATCCGCTTACCGCGGCGCCGGGTCCGAGGCTCGCCTTGATCGGCTGTGGGCTCGTGGTCGCGTCGTACACCGGCGACAGTGCCTCGCCACCCTCTGACGCGACTGCCTTGACCCGGATCTTGTGCGTCTGGTCGTAGCCGTTGCCGACCGTGCGGCTGCCGCTCTTCGCCACCTGCTCCCATCCATTGCCGTCGACGTTGATGTACGTCGTGATGGGTCGGCCGTTGTACGAGCCGTTGGCGTTCCAGGTCAGCAGGATGGCCTTGTCACCCGACTTCGATGCCGATCCGGTCGGAGCGAAGGGGGCACCATAGGGGATCACGTTGTTCGACGGGGCGGACGGGTCCCCGGCCTGCGACTGCTGTCCGCCGACCACGGAGTACGCGCGCAGCCGCACGGTATAGCCGTTGCCGTTGTCGGCGGCGATCACACTGCTGCCGTCCCAGTTCGTCCAGGTCCCGCCGCTGAGCGAGTACTGATATCGGATCTCGCTCTCGTTGGCGCCGTTGTAGTCGGGCTTCGTGTACGAGGCGATGGCGACCTGACGATCGCCTTCCCTGATCACGACATTCGACGGCGCCCCCGGCTTGCCGAACGCGCGCTGCGGTGCGGACTGCGGACCGGCATCGTTCGTGCCGGCCTTGTTCGTCGCCTTCACCGCGTAGGTGTAGTCGGAGGAGTTCGTCGGGACGGTCACCGTCTTCGACGTCGCGGTCCCGGCAGAGAGGGTCTGGTAGAGCGCACCGCCGCGGTACACGAGCAGATCGTAGTTCTTGATCGCGTCGCCGTTCGGGTCCGCCGCCGTCCACCGGACGGTCATCTGGGCTTCGGTGCCGACGGACGGCGCGCTGTTCACGGTCGGCGCGGCGACCGTGCCGGGCTTTCCGGCGGGCGTCTCTCCGAGCGACCAGATGCTGTAACTGGAGGGGTCGGGAGCCTGGTTGTGCGCCTGCACCCGCACCTGGTAGTTCGTTCCGTTCTCCAGACCGTCCCAGGTCAGCGAGGTGACATTGCCGACCTTGCGCTCCGAAGAACCGCTGAGCGGGGCGGGCGAGATCTGCAGCGTGTAGGAGTCGACCGGAGAACCGTTCGACTGCGGAGGAGTCCACGACACCTGCAGAGACTTGTCGCCGAATGCCAGCTTCGGCGGCTGAGGGGTCTCGGGCCGCACATCGGGCCGCGCCGGCTCCGACAGCGGGGAGGCCGGCCCGTCGCCGACACGGTTGTGCGCCGTGACCTTGAACGTGTACTCGACGTTGTTGACGAGCCCGTCCAGCGTGCACGTGGTGGTCTGGCAGGTCTTCGTGTACGGCCGGCCGCCGACGGATGTGACGGTGTAGTGATCGATCTCCGCGCCGTTGTTCGACGGCGCGGACCAGTTCAGCACCACGGTGCGGTCCTCGACGGTCGTCACCCGCGGCACACCGGGTGCGTCGGGGACGCCCTGCACCGTCACGGTGATGCGGCCGTCGACCTCACGGTCGGGGTCCTTCGTCGCATCCTGGATGCGGTAGCGCACCACCAGGACGCCCACGAACTTCGCACCGGGCGTGATCTCCACCTGGTCGCCGACCACGCGCGCGGTGCCGTCGCCGCTCTCGCGCTCGGCCGAGAGCAGCTTCAGGGGCGTGCCCTCATCGGCGAACGGGTTGATGTCGTTGGTCAGGACCGGGATCTTGTAGGTCTTGCCCTGATCCGCCTCGTCGATGGTGTCGGGGCTCGCGACGGCGAGGCTGCGCGTGGATGCCGTGACGTTCACGGCGACGTTGCCCTCGACGGGTTCGGTCGTGCCGTCGGTGATGCTCAGGGACACCATCGCGTTCGTGCCCTTGGGGGTGCTCGAGGAGGCATCCACGAGGAGCCGGGTGCCGTCCAGCCGCGCGTTGATGCCGTCGCCGGGCTGCTTCGAGATCCGGTACTGGATCTTCCCGGCATCCGCCTTGTCCGGGTCGGTGGTGAGCGCGGCGAGATCCAGCGACGTCGCCTTCTCCCCCGGCGCGACGTCGACCTGACCGTTGACGAACACGGGCGGCTGGTTCTCCGGGGGCAGCACGGTGATCGGGATCGACAGCGTGCTGCGGCGGCCCTTCGGGTCCTCCAGCGTCTTGCCGTCGGTGACCTCGAAGTTCAGCGCGTCGTCGCCGAAGAAGCCCTTCTTCGACGTGTACACGAGCGTGGTCTCGTCCTTGATCAGGTTGTCGCCGTTGGCATGGGCGGCACTGACCTTGGATGCCTCGGTCAGGCGCACGCTGCCGCCACCCGCGACCGCGACATAGTCGGAGAGCTTGAGCTGCTTCGTCTCGCCGCTCTTGACCTCGACCGGCTTGGTCGAGCGCAGCGCCGGCCCGAGCTCGTCGAGCGAGGGCACGAAGATGAACGCGGACGCTTCCTGCTCGTCCTGGTCGGTGATCGTGTACCGGATCAGCTGACGCTGGTCTGTCACCGTGACGCGGGCCTTGCGGGCGTCGACGAGCTTGGCGCCGGCGTCGACCGTGACCTTGAGCCCGTCGACCGTGCCGTCGGGGTCCTCGTCGTTGGCGAGGATGTCGATGTCGGCGGTGAGAGAGTCCTTCAGATCCTCGACCCGAAGCCGGTCGTCACGGGCGATGGGCGGGATCAGCGGAACATCCTTGTCCACCGTCACGAGGATGGGGGCGGTCGCCTCGGCGCCCTTCGCGTCGCGGATCGTGTATTCCAGCGACGCCTCCATCTCCTTGTCCGGCACCTTCACGACCACGCGGTCGCCGGATGCCTTCGCGGTCATGCCGGAGTCCTCGGGGACTTCGATGCCGTCCTTCACCAGGCGGATCTCATCGCCTTCGGGATCGGAGTCGTTCGCGAGCACCGGGACCGCCACCGAGCGGCCGGGACGCACGACCACGGCATCCTTCACGGCGTACGGGGCCTGGTTGGTCGCCTCGGGAGGTGCGATGCCGATGCGGATCGTGGCCGTGCCCTCGGCGCCGAGGCGATCGCGCACCCGGTACACGACGGTGTCGACGCCGGTGGAGCCCTGGAACGCGTCGTACTGCAGGAAGTTGCCACCGGTCTCGGTGATGCGGCCCTTGATCGGCGCGACGTCCTGACCGAGCAGCTCGACCGAGTCGCCGTCGGTGTCGATCCCGTCGAGCGGGATCGGGATGCGGATGCTGGTGCCCGCCAGTGCCCGCGCCGTGAGGTCATGCGGGTGCGGAGGCGCGTTGACGTCGGCATCCTTCGCCAGCACCTGGATCGTGATGTGACCGCCGGCCTTCTGCCCCATCGCGTCGACGGCCTCGTAGGTGAGGTAGACGGTGCCGGGCTGGTTCGCGGCGCGGAAGCGCACGGTGTCCTGCGAGACGAACGCCTCGCCGTCCTTCGGGGCGACCAGCGGCTCGATCAGCTTCGGTGCGACATGCATGACCTCGCCGTTCGGATGCACGTCGTTCTCGAGCACGGGGATCGTCACGACGTCGCCGACGCGCACGACCGCTTCGTCGTCGTGCGTGACCGGAGCCGCGATCTTGGAGGGCGCCGGGATCGGGATGACCGTGACGTCGCCCTGCGCCGACTTGGAGCCGTTCGAGATCGTGTAGGTGATCTTCACGGGCTGGTCCAGAGCGCCCTGATCGCCGATGCGGAGCGTCTCGTGGTTCAGCACCGAGACGTCGATGCCGCTGTGCGGCGGGACCGTGACCGACTGCACGACCAGCACGCCGCCGGCAGGGTCGGAGTCGTTCGCGAGCACGCCGACCAGCGCCTCGCTGCCCTTGGGGAGCAGGGCCACGTCGCGCACCGCGACGGGCGGCAGCTCGGACTCCTGCTTGTCGAGCACATCGATGCGCACGATGCCCTTGGCATCCGCCTGACCCGCCGACACCTGGTACTGCACGTAATAGACGCCCGGCGCGTTCGACTCGAACGTGAACTGCTTCTTCGGGTAGTCCGGCACGATCGTCACGCCGCTGAGCGGCTCGACGCGCGTCAGGCGCAGGTCGTCGCGTGCGGTGCTGGTGTCGTTCGCGGTGGGAGAGACCGTCGCGGTCTCCCCGACACGGGTGACGACGTGGTCGGCGTTCGTGACCGGCACCGTGCCGCCGGCCGGTTTCACATCGAGCTGGATCGTGCCGTTCGCGGTCTCGCCGAGGGCATCCGCCACGACGATCGAGACCTCCTTGCGGCCCTGCAGGCTGCCCACGGCGCGATACGTGATCTGGCCGTCGGTGGTGAACTCGACCTCATCGCCGGGTGCCGCCACGACCTGCTGCAGGTAGACGTCGTCGCCCTCGGGGTCGATCCAGTCGGGGAGCACGTTGTACGACAGCGTGCCGCCGGCCTCGACCGACAGCTTGGTCTTGCGCTTGGGTTTGGGAGCGCTGTTGGTGTCCCAGTCGTACACCGTCGCGGTGACCGTGGCGGTGTCGGTGCCGTTCTCACGGCCGTCGTCGACCTGGTACGTGAAGGACGCCGTGCCGCTGGCATCCTTCGGCGCCATGATCTGCAGGGCTCCGCCGTTCAGGATCGGCTGCACCTCGCCGATGGACGGCTGAGCGCCGGCGACGGTCGCGACCAGCACGTCGCCGTCGGGGTCGTTGTCGTTGTCCAGCACCGGCAGCATGGTGGTGCCCCCCGGGCGCACGCCGAGCTTGTCGTCCTCCGCCACCGGGGGCGTGTTCTCGGGCTTGCGCTCCGGAAGCGAGGTCTCCACCGTCTCCTGCGTGGTGTCCTCCTGGTCCTCGGCCTCGCCCTCGGGAGGCGTCAGGATGCTCCAGTCGTCGACGCGCTGAAGGCTGTCGTCGGCCAGCCAGGCCTCGCCTCCGATCACGTCGTTGAGCACGATCACGTCGCGGTTCACCCGGAACATCAGGCGCGAGCTGCGCTCACCGCCGGGGATCTTCGCGGAGACATCGTCCTGCTTGCCCCCGCAGTCGCGGAGGAACCGCGCCGAGCCGCCCCAGGCGCCGTAGGTGCAGCCCTGGAGGAACACCGGCGCCGCGGGGATTCCCGATCCCCCGGCCTTGACGGTGCTGGCCTCGCCGCCGTTCAGCGGCACGCGGATCAGTCCCGTCGGCGTCGCGACTGCGACGGCATCGGTCGCGGCGGATGCCTGCTGCAGCACGGCATCCTTCGCGTCGTCGATCCGCGCGTGCACCCCGCCGGGCGCCGCGACGACGCCGTCGGAGGGGTTGAGCACCACGGGCACGTCACCGACGGCCGTGATCGTGGGCTCGGACGCGTCCTTGACGCCGTCCAGGGAGGAGGTCTTGGGTTCCAGCGGCGAGCCCTGAGCGTCGACAGGGATCGTGATGATCTCGCCGTCCTCCGCCGACACGGCGAACACGGTGCCGTCCTGGCCGACCGTGACATCGGCGTCCTTGCCGAGCTTCGCGATCGGATCGGTCGCCTTCACGTCGAAACCGGCGACGTCGGCAGCGCCGAGCACCCACAGCGCACCCGACTTGCGATCCAGCACGGCCGCGGTGTGATCGCCGAGCGCGACTTTCGCGTCGCCGGGGATCGTGGTGCTGTCGGTGAGCGAGACGTTGGCGGTGTCGATCGCGGTCAGCGTGGAGTTGCCGTGGTCGACCACGAGCACGGTCTGACTCTGCTGCAGGATGTCGTAGTTCTCGCCGCTCGTGCGCAGACCGCCGTCGAGCACGGTGGACTCGTGATTGAAGTGCCCCACGAGCAGTGCCGAGGACTTGGTCAGCCAGACACCCGCGTCGTTGAGGTCGACCTTAGCGGTGGGGAGTCCGTCATAGGCGAGGGCCATGCCGGTGAGCACCACGCTGCCGACGACGACGCCGGCCGTCGCAGCGAGCGCCTTCGGACGCGCGCGCACCCACGACAGCAGTCTCATTCCGTTGTCTCCCCCCGGGATAGGCCCGTGTCATTGTAACCGGCATACCGGCCCCGCCCCACTGCTGGGGCATGGGCAGGACTACCCGTGCACCTGGGCGCTCCCCCGCGGGTGTCGTCGGACTGCGTCGCGTCGGGCCCGGCTATTTGGCCCAGTACCGTTTCTCGGTGTCGACGCTGTCGCCCCATCCGACGACGTCGACCCACACGTTGACGTTGTCGCTGCCCTGCCAGCAGTCCAGGGAGGGGCTGCTTCCGGTGCCGTTCATGGTCACCGGGTGAGCGTAGTTCCCGACCTGTCCGCCGTCCTTCATGCACTTGACGGTGACGTTGCCGAGGTTGGCGTTCTCCCAGTTGACCTTGAACTTGTAGCAGCCGTTCACGCAGCCGCTCACGTAGTCGCCCTTCGTGACCCAGATCTTGGGCGAAGGCGGCGCACTCGTGGTGGCGCTGTACGTCGGCGAGAGCGACTCCCCACCGGGGTTGGCGACGGCCTTGACCCGGATCGTGTGGGTCTGGTTGTAGCCGTTGCCGACGATCCTGCTGCCGGTGGTGGCCACCTTCTGCCAGCCACCGCCGTCCACACTGATGTACGTGGTGACGGGGTAGCCGTTGTCGGAGCCGCCGGCGTTCCAGGTGAGCTTGATCTGCTGATCGCCGGACTGGGACGCCGAACCGGTGGGCGCATGCGGAGTGCCATAGGGACGCACAGTGTTGGATGCAGCGGACGCCGCACCCGGCTGGGACTGCTGACCGCCGACCACCGAGTACGCGCGCAGCTTGACGGTGTAGTCGGTTCCGTTGTTCGCCGGGATCGTGCTGCTGCCGTTCCAGTTCGTCCACGCAGCTCCCGAGAGCGAGTACTGGTAGCGGACCTCACCGTCCTTCGCCCCGTTGTAGTCGGGCTTGGTGAAGGTCACGGCGATCTTCTGATCCCCCGGCGTCGCCTTCACGTTCGTCGGGGCGCCCGGGGATCCGAACGCGCGCTGCGGAGTGGACTGCGGGCTCGCGGCGCTCGTCCCGGCCTTGTTCGTCGCCTTCACCGCGTAGGTGTAGTCGGAGGAGTTCGTCGGGACGGAGACCGTCTTCGACGTCGCGGTGCCCACCGCCAGGGTCTGGAACAGCGAACCGCCGCGGTAGATCAGCAGGTCGTAGTTCTTGACCGCGTCACCGTTCGGGTTGGCATCGGCCCAGCGCACCGTCATCTGCGCCTCGCTGCCCACCGACGGAGCACTGCTCACCGTCGGAGCCGCGACCGTGCCCGGGACGCCTGCCGGAGTCTCGCCCAGGGACCAGACGCTGTAGTCGGAGGGGTCGGGAGCCTGGTTGTGCGCCTGGACCCGCACCTGATAGTTCGTGCCGTTCTCCAGACCGTCCCAGGTCAGAGACGTGACGTTGCCGACCTTCCGCTCCGAGGAACCGCTCAACGGCGCCGGCGAGATCTGCAGCGTGTACGCATCCACCGGCGAACCGTTCGACTGCGGAGGAGTCCACCACACCTGCAGAGACTTGTCACCGAACACCAGCTTCGGCGGCAGCGGCGTCTCCGGACGCACATCCGGGCGTGCGGGCTCGGATGCCGGAGACGCGGGGCCGTCGCCGACGCGGTTGTGCGCGGTCACCCGGAAGGTGTACTCGACGTTGTTCGTCAGCCCGTCCAGGGTGCACGTCGTCGACGTGCACGTCTTGGTGTACGGACGCCCGCCCGCAGAGGTCACCGTGTAGTGGTCGATCTCGGCGCCGTTGTTCGACGGTGCTGACCAGTTCAGCACCACCGTGCGATCCTCGACCGTCGTCACCCGCGGCACACCCGGAGCATCCGGCACACCCTGCACCGTCACGGTGATGCGGCCGTCGACCTCACGATCTGCGTCCTTCGTCGCATCCTGGATGCGGTAGCGCACCACCATCACGCCCACGAAGTCCGATGCCGGGGTGACCTCGACGCGGTCTCCCACGACCCT
>Ga0308161_1000277_pt1 | contig 95508 bp, 74 predicted proteins | sample PhyFR2_FD_201034 | JGI IMG/M metagenome (GOLD analysis project Ga0308161, IMG submission 201034) | Phyllosphere microbial communities from UC Gill Tract Community Farm, Albany, California, United States - DLSLF.R2 | ecosystem: Host-associated > Plants > Phyllosphere > Unclassified | place: USA...
CGCCAGACTGCTTACCTGGGCATAGGTTACCCCCACGATTTTAGCAATAGGCTGGGTCTGGTTATACCCCCATACAATGGCCGTAGGAATACCGTCTTTCGTGGTATACTGCTGTAGGTTGCCTTTGGAATCATATTGATTATAGGTGATTTCCGTGGAAGCGGTATTCTGCAGGTCATAGGAAACCACTGAGCTTGGAAATAAATTGGCTGCATTGTCGTACCTGGTCTCGGTTCTGGAAATAGTTTTTCCGGTTTCAGCAGCATTCTGCTTCTTCAAAACCGAAGTTTCCAACGGAATACCGATCATATTGGCATTGATCAGCTTTATATTATTCTTCTCATGCGCATATTGGTAGGTGCTCTCTGTGATGCTGTTATCCGGAGAGGACATGCTTTTCTTAATAAGGTAATCCCGGGTATTATAGGTATTGTTTGTTACCTGGCTTACAGATTGCTGACTAGGGTAGTATTCGATGTGTTCTTCTTGTGTTAATTGAGCCGTACCGTATATATCATATGATAAGCCCGCACTTAAAAAACCATTAACGTCAGTTCCTAAAATTACTCTTACCCCAGCAGTTTCTGCAACGAATGCTTCGTAAAAATTATAATTACCTCCATACAAATAAAACCCCGCCGTAATATGAGGGATTTCACTAATCACTATTCCTGTTCTAACTTCAGATGAAGGATAGTTGTATTGATACTTATCTTCTGTAAGAATAGTTCCGATATTATCGTAAACCTTCTTATTAATTAAGTTTCCTCTTTTAAAGTCATAATTTGGAACAGGCTGAAAAGGAGGCTGAACAGAAACACTTAGAAGATTAGGCTGATCTACAGGCGATGTGTATTGAAATACAGATTTTCCTCTGCCGGTTTCAGACACAGTGACATACTGATAACCTATATCACTTCCTTTAGTTTTTTGTACAGGTAAATAGTTTTTATTTGAGATATGCAAAATATCATTCTGAAAATTGGTAGTAATCTTTTGATACCCATCAAGCACATACTCTAATGTTGTTCTATACGGTTCCAGAAATGACATAATTGGTTTGGGAAACACCAACGCTCCTGTACTTTTTTTCACATCATTTAAAGCATTATAATTATAATTTACCGTTTTAATCGGTAGGCCGACAGGATTGCCCAAGTTATTTACATTCGAATCATTATAGTAAGACACAGATTTAATTTTAACTCCTCTTAGGTCAAATAAAAATTTATAATTATTAGAATTTCGTATTTTATAGTTAGCATCAAAACTTGTATTAAATGTTATTCCTGATATTCCCTGCTGAACAGGTGTTAATTCAAGATAATATTCCCCTGCCTGTAAAGGCATTTCAAAATCTGCAGTAGGAGGTGTAGTAAAGGCTGTCCCTATAGCGCCAACCTGTATATAGTTTGTACCCTGTTTCTTTAATATCCTTAACTGCCATACATACTGATCAATTTGTGAAGTATTAACTGTGAATTTTACATTCGTATTCTCAGATAATGTAAAAGCATATTTCTTCCCTCCAATAAAATTATTAAAAACCGTCATAGAGCTGGTATTATTCCAGTTCAAGTGGTTTTCATCAAAATTGGACAATTCTATACCTTCAGAATCATATGAATAAGTTGCTGCTTCATAAGTAAAATGAGCCATACCTGTGGTAGGATAGGTTATAGATCTTAGCAATTCAATATTTGAACATGCTGTGGGATCGTAGGAGCCTGACGTACATTTGAAAAATGAATCATCAATTGCTGTCAGGCCTGAAAAACCTTCATAATATTTTAGATTGTATTTATGATCTAAAACATAGGATGAATTTTGAGCATAAAATTTATCTACCGAATCTAAAAATAATCTTTTGTAAGTTCCCGCATTTCTATAACTATAGTTAAAATTAAATTTCTGATCTAATTTTCCGTCAGTGTTAAGAACTCTTACACTTTTTAATTTAGATAATTTGGTTGCATTTTCTCCTCCTGTATAATTGGTGTCCTCTCTTCCATTTTCATACTCGAAATTAATTTCACCTTTTCCGGGAATATTAATCTTCTGTAATTTTCTGATATCCGAAATAGTTATATTGACAGACTGAGTGTATTCTTTAGGAAGAGCTGATAAATTCTGGGAAATAGGAATAGAGTAAGGAATATGTATTTCGGACTGATATATATTAGTTTCTTCCCTTATATCACTGCTTTGTATAGTAACTGGAGTATCATACGTTAATGATGCCATCAATTCATTAGATACGTTTCTAACCTCACTCAGATGAAATGCACTGTTATAACTTTTATTCATTGCTGAAGTGTTAGTGGAAGTATTTCCGGCAATATTAGTGGAGTTAGTTTGTGTAACAGTCTTGGACTTTTCCAGAATATTAAATATAAATCTATTTCCAAACTCATCAGTTATTGAAAAGGCTGTAGGCTCATACGTAGCTGTATGTATTACTTCTATTCTGAGATTATTTTTATCCAATTTTACAGCGTTTAAAACATTTCCGTTTTTCTTAACAATAAATCTTCCTGTATAATTAAGAAAATTATATTGATAAAGATCATATTGAGTATCAAACCTATTGCTGTATTGAGCTTCAAAGGTTGATTTTTGAAAGCTTGTATCCAATTGTTGGAGCAGTAAATTTTCAGTATAGTAACCATAATTATTCTTAATACTGCTTTGGGTTGTATTTTCATCAAAGTATATTCCTATTTTATCATTTCCTCCTACTGAGTACTTCACAATTTGATCATCAGGACTACCCATAACAGTTCTTGAAATAGTTCCACCCGCAAATAAACTCCATCCCAAACCTGTTTCGCTGGCTTTAGAATCTGATTTGGCATTGTTGACATGGTATTTTAAGGCCAGATTAAAATCAACATTACTCAATCCCGTCGGTATATTTGCAATGGGTATGGTAATATCGGGAATTCCCGTATAATTGCTGACAGGAACTTCCTCAAACTTCATCAAACTATTGACCGTAGGTGATGGCGGAATAATATTCGGTATATTTTTATTGGAATCAGTAGTTTGTGCTTCAAAAAGATTAGCCAGTACAATGGCAGCACAAATGATTGTTTTTTTCATGTATTCTTAGTGTTATTTCTTAATCAGTTTAGCACTCGCTGTTTTGTTATCATGTGTTTTCACCGTCACCAGATACGCTCCCTGAATCAGGTTTTGCGTGTTGATCTTCGTGACTTTATTTTTTGTTTTCAGACTCTGCAATTGTCTTCCGCCCATATCATACACAACAATTTCTGCCTCGAACTTTCCATCACCCAGCTTCCAGCTTCCATCTTCCATTCCAATCTCCACATACGCGTAATCTGATACAGGATTCGGATAGATTTTAATATCCTGCTTCTCGATCAGCTGGTCAATCTGCCTGTCACCCAGCTTTACGATCTTCCAGTTTTCTTTGCCAAGCTCTTCAGCACTGGTTCCGGCCAAAACTATAGAACCATCCCTGTTTAGTTTTATATCCGAAAGTCTTTCCTCTCTTTTCCTGGATTCTCCCTTCACATGCTTTCGCCACTGTTCATTACCATTTTGATCCAGATACAGCATCCAGAACGTTTCATCATCAGTTTCTATCCTTCCTTCAGCCTGGGTATAGCCTCCTAAGAGAACGCCTTTAGACTTCCCGATTCCATCTTCCTGCTTCCCGGCTATTACGCTCATTCCCATCAATACATCCCGGTTCTTGAAGTTGTAAGATTTCTGCCAGATTTCTTCACCCCTTTCGTTTAAAGAAATCAACCATAAATCGGTTCCTTCTTCAATGCCTACGGTTTTATTTCCTGACCGTTCAGACCTTGATTCGCCTCCGATTAAATAACCTGTAGAGGTTAAAGCTAAAGTTCTCAAATGGTCATCTCCCTTTCCTCCGAAATTCTTTTCCCATTCTACTTTTCCGTCTTTTGAAAGTTTGATAATCCAATAATCGCCTTCCCCGAAATTTTCTGTCTTCTTAGATCCTCCGGCATTGCTTCTGGAATACACTCCGAGTAAAGCCCCGCCGTCTTTTGTAGGAATCATTTTCTCTACTTCATCCAAGCCTTTTCCGCCTAAAATAAGTTGGGATAATTCCTTCCCGTTTTTGTCCAGTCTTACAATCAGCACATCTTTCGATCCGTAACCTTTTGCTGAATTCTGGACATTTCCTGCTACAAATAATCCCATATCGGTTGTCTGGATTGCCGCTCTGGCTTCTTCATCTGAAGCACTGCCAATGGTTTTCTGCCACAATTCATCCCCGAATTCATTGATGCGAATTAACCAGATATCCGATCCGCCTTTGGAATCTTCTTTTTTGTCTAAGCCTTTTCCGCTGAATGAAGTTCCTGCTAAAACGAATCCACCGTCCTGAGTGTTCACCGTAGCCGAAAGAAAATCATGATTTTGCCCCGAGAAATATTTTTCCCAGACTTCTTCGCCCTGCTGGTTGAGTTTAACCAAATGAAAATCGTAGCCGTTGTTGGGCTGATGGCTGTTGTCTCCGGTTCCTGACATGTTATTTCCTGTCTGGATAGAACTGCCGGTTATCAAATATTGTTGGTCGATGGCGGTGGTAACCTGGGAAAGAAAATCCTGGGTGGAGGATTTGATGTCTTTCTGCCAGATGACTTCCTGGCCAGAAACGCCCAGAACGGAACACAAGAACAGTGCTCCTGAGTAGATTTTATTCATATTTATTTTCTGTTTTGAGTTTTTGATTATTAATTGTAACCGCTGCTAAAATATTATATTTATTTCACTTTAAAAAGAAGTATTATATTAATTTTACTACATATTGCTGAGTTAATGCGCAACTGCCTTACATACAACATGTACTGTTAATAGCATATTTCCACTCTCCTCACTCCTGTAACTTTGCTGATTAAGAGGTAACTATCAGAGCCGTGATTCTTAGATATATTCCATTATACATTACCACGATCACTCGCAATAAACTCTGATAATCTTCTTTCAAACGCTATTCAAACTATTGAATCAAACCCAGCATTTTGCCTGAGTGTAACTTTTACTCCAGCTTATTTTATTTCTATCATAATCCATTGAATTTCCTGAATTATTGTTAACTCCAATTCCTCTATTATACCCAATTGTCGCTAAAGCGGAATTTCGTAAGTAATCGGCTCCCTACAGTAAAAAGTACTTATTTAAAGATTAAAATCACTTCAAAACTTTAACGATAAAAAGAGACTGTATTTAACAGCCTCTTTTTCATTGATCACGGATTATGAATTGCCAAGTGAATAACCCTACAGCAACTAAAAAGACCTGTAATCTTCTTTAGAATAATCATAGAGTGTTTTTATTATATATTCACCCTTTATCCTAGCTACCGCATAGTGCATTTCAGATACAGATTGATGTCTACTTTTATCAGAAATATAATTTTCTTTGTTAAAATAAAAATAATCTTCTATTAGTTTCATTTTTTGCTCTATATCAAAATCAGGTATCGAAGAGTCTTTTACCAATTCATACCTCTGTTTGTCTTGATTGAAATTATATTTATTATTAATAATATTAATTTTTTGATCGCTCCTTTTTCGCGAAAAAGTTAAAGTTGAGGTACTTGTTAAAATAGTATTTTTATATGGATTTACCATATTTACAATAATAAAATCTGAACTTTCATTTTTATATAAAGCAGCTAGTAATTCTTCTGTGTCGGCTTTATATAGTTTGTAATGACTTCCTTCTTCTTCACAGGTCTTCATTAAAGCTTCATACATCTCTCTATTGTTCCTCTTCTTTATAACTTCAAATAATTCTGATTTTCTGTCAATACAGTGCTGAATGCTTTCTCTATTTAATTGTTCAAAATAAATATCAACTTTTTCTGAAACAGTTCTGCTATTTTGTGCTTTACAATTATTTAGGATCATTATTCCAACGGAAAAATATAAATAAAAAATCCGAATTTCTTTTTTCATAAGAATTATATCTGTTGCCATTAGAATCAGGGATTACAAATCCACGAGATCGTTTTTCCAGCAGACTCTTTTAAATTAATACCGTATAAACCTACGATATTTTAATGACCTATGATTAAACTGCGTAAACACAAAGTAACCTTTGAAAGTCAACATCTTCGTACATTTTTATTATCATGTCTCTATGACAGAATACTTAAAAAAATTCCATTTATCAGGATTCTTAGTTTTACGAAGATAAAAGATGCAGCTTCGTTAGTATCTCTGAAAAAAACAACAAAGGCTAAGTCAGGATTTATGATATTATATTGAACAGTTAGATCAGCTTTTGTAACCCATTATCAATAGTTATAATACTGATAATTTCTCCGATACGAAAGGTCTACAAAATAATCTCCAACCTATTTTAGACTCAATATTCAGAACCGGCCTAATGGTTGGTTCAGTTGTTTAAATATTTTTCATAAAAATCCGGTAAAAAGGCAGCTAAGGTATTGTTGCCAGCCAGCACTTTGCCCCACCAAAAGACTACGGCATAAACGGTTTCCTCCCTGAAGGTACCCTCCAATTATTCCGTTTCCTTTTGTTTTTTCTAATGGTCAACACTTCATATCTGCTTTCTTTTTTCCGGTTTTTCTTTTGAAAAATATTCAGCGAAGTCCGCAAGGCTTTGTAAGAATGGGCGGAGAAGAGATAGAGAAAAAATTAAAATGTACAATCTTAAAAAAAACAGTTATGAAGACAAGTGAAAAACTTACCAAAGATGCAGTAATGCGCATGCTTTGCAAAGAAAAAACAAGCAGTCAATTTCCCAATATCTGCCTATTACAATTATGGAAGTACACTAAGAAAAAATTCGAACAGATTACCCGTTTCGTTTATGCCAGTCCGATCTCTCTCCAAAAGCAGAGGAATTTCTGAAAAAAGGTCCTTTAGGCAGAATATGGATGAAGCATCCTCATTTCTCCATGGCTGGGAAAAACGTCGCACCTTTTGAAGGGCTTACTTTCCACACCTTGCAGATCAGATTCACAGCAGCACTAAAAGAACTGAAATTAAATCCGATCATTTTAAAGACAGAAAATAAAGTAATTTTTAATTCCACTTCTACCACATGAGATCGATGATGATCTCCCATTCTAAAACAATTAAATAAAATTTCTAACAATTAAATCGTAACATCATGGCACACAATTTAAATTTCAACAGCAGAACAGGCCATTATTCATTTTTCAGCGTTAAGCAAAAACCATGGCACAACTTAGGGCAGATCGTAGAGGAACATCCGACAAGCGAACAAGCTATCCAATTTGCGGGTCTTGACTATGAGGTCGAAAAATCACCTTTATTTTCTAAAGGTTTGGGAATAATCGAGAATAACAGCGGAATCGAAATAGTGGATTCAGAATTGGAGGTCTCCAACTATTTTGCCAATATCCGAACGGACAACAATACGGTTTTAGGTGTAGTCGGAAAAGATTATCATATTTTGCAAAACCGTGAAGCATTTTCTTTTTTTGATTCTATTGTAGGCGGTGGAAATGGTATTTTATACGAGACTGCAGGAGCTTTAGGAAATGGCGAAAGAATTTTTATTACGGCTAAACTTCCCGATTATATCCGTGTCGGAAACGGTGATGATATTACAGAAAAGTATATTTTCCTAACAACTTCTCATGATGGAAGCGGAAGTATTACCGCCGCATTTACTCCGATCCGCATCGTTTGTCAAAATACTTTGAACGCTTCTCTAAAAAACATGAGCAACGTCATACGCATCAGACATACGTCAGGAGCTAAACAACGTTTAGAGGATGCCCATAAAATCATGGGCTTGGCTAACAGATTGAGCAGTGACTTAGAAAGTACCTTTAATTACTGGGCAAAAATAAAGGTCGGTGATGATGAAATGAAGAAGCTGATTCAATTGGCATTATGCCCCAACCAAGAAACATTAAACTGTTTGAATACAGGAAATTTTGATGATTTGTCGACCCTTTTTAAAAACACCGTAGACCATGCTTTTGCGTATGCGATGATCAGTGACGCCCAACAGATGGAAACCACCAAAGGAACCTTGTTTGGTGCTTACAATGCCGTTACTGGTTTTTACCAAAATGTAAAAACCTATAAGGATGATGAAGCCAAACTGCAGTCAATAGTGATGGGTGGAACTGCGCAGATGAGGTCTCAAAAGGCTTTTTACCTTTGTGAAAGATTCGCCCGACTGGGTGCGGAAACTTTGATGATGAATTAACTATCAGGACAATTTTAAGTGCGGGAAATTTGAGTCTCCGCCGTACAGGAGCAACACTTATGAAATTCAATATCGTTAACGAAATAAAGTTAAGCTATTCCAGAAAAGGGAACTCTGAAAAATGGGTCGGTAGTTCAGGGGATGCGGTCGAGATATTTCGCCAGCATTTTGACCATGATGAAATGGATTATAGAGAATCTTTTTTTGCGCTCTATCTCAATCAGAGCCACAACGTTTTGGGGATCAAAAAAATTTCCGAATCAGGAATTTCTTCTACCGTAGTAGATGTTCGCATTATCATGCAGGCGGCACTTCTTTGTAACGCTTCAGCTATTATACTGGCTCATAATCATCCCTCCGGAAATTTGAAACCTTCCCCCGAGGATCTGAAAATTACGCAGCGCATCAAAAACGCATCAGAGTTTTTAAATCTAAGATTACTGGATCATTTCATTCTGACATCCACCGGTCATTTATCATTTGCAGATGAAGGGCATCTGTAGTTGATTGCTTATCATTGATAAATACACGACAATATTAATTGTCGTGTATTTTAAAATTCGGGCGAAAAGACCATTCCTCCGCTGGTCGGAAACATCTTTTCGCCGGGTGAACAGAGCTCAACTAATTTGAAGTTCCCCTCTCCGGCCTTCGCATTTCAAAACAGTTGAAACCATTACCCATCACTGAATGTGATCGAATTCAAAATCTGCCCTTCTTTCATTTCCGAAACTGTCCTTTATCCAAATACTGAATTGATGCGATGCTGTGGATTCTGAAGTATAGTACAGCCTAAACTGTTTTTGTGGCAATACATATTCGTCGTTAGGCACATATGGCGGATCCTCATCATACTGAAGTTTCCCATAGCCCTCATACTGAAAATACCGGATGCTGTAGGTCGTTTCATTATAGCTCGATGCAGTCTCTAATGAAATTCGAATTTCCACAGTCTGATGCTCCTTTATCCCGCTTGGAACCGGCATCACCGTGACCTCAAATGGAAAGTTCTGCTCTATTTGCAAATCGTTATCCAGACAGGAATGTAAAACAATACTCACGAAAAATGGAATGAGCAAATATTTAAAGCTATCCCAGGACTTATAATTAATGGATTTGTTCATGTTAGATCATTTACAAATTACACCTTATCCCAATACCAATCAACGAATTCAAAGTTCCAAGCTGGCTGTTCTGCAAAAAGCGTAATTGTCCATTGACTGTGAAGACCAAATGCTCTGTCAGATAGCTTTCTAAAGAAATCTTTCCTGCAGCACCATAAATAAAACTTTCGGTTTCATTTAGAATTGAACCATCATACAGACCGGACGTCCGTCTGTTAACTTGTTCATATCCAACCAGAGCACTGATGCTAAAATTTACATTGATATTTCGCATAGAATCGCCCATTAAATAGAAACTATAACCTCCGTTAAATAGAAAATTGTCGATGGGAATATCATACTCCTTGTATTCATTATATCTTCTGCTGTATTCAGCGATCCCAAAAAAATATTTACCGTTTTTTCCGTAAGAAATAAGTCCCGCAGTTAAAACAAAGTTTTTCTTTTCAGAAGAACTGGGAAATATAGAATAGGATATTTCAAATCCTTTTTGCTTTGGAATCATCTGCTGCGCCAATGACTTTGAGCCCAATGTTAAAATGAATAATACGGCGATCAATAATCTCTTCATATCACTTGGTTTTGACATTTAAACTGCTGATATATTTCGCATTGAGCAACTCCCCGTTCTTGAGCTCCACTTTTTGATGCCGCCCGCCATTCCGTTCTAAGACTTCGATTTCTAAGACCTGATCCTTTAACAAGGTAAATTGCTCCAGTAAATAGACAGCTGTTACACTGGAATTATGAATTGCGCTCTTCATTGGTGAATAAACCCTGATTGGTTCTAACGATTTATCCTGAACAACAGTTCTTTTTAAATTCTTCTTATCAACTATTTTAAAATTGATCAATTCAATATCATACGATACATTACTGCTGTTATCAACCTGTAAGGTAAAATAGAATTTGTTGTCATTCACATGCAGCGCCCGAACAGAAAACTGAATCCCAAAACTTTTTGATGCGATATGCTTAACCGTTTTTCTACTTTTTCGGTACAGATTTTCCAGAATCAACTCCGTTATAGCCGAAGAGCTTCCTTTCAAATCTTCAAAAAGTACATCCGAAGAATATTGCCTTTCAATCGTTCTTTGCATTTTTACCAGATCATAACTGAGAATGGCAGGATAAGCGCTGTAATAAACATCGAAACTGTAAAATTTCCCGTCTTCAGTGATGACTGAAATATTGGTTTCTTCTTCGAAATCCCGTAATGCCGATTTGACTCGGAGCACATTGCCGATGGGCTCAGCCTTATTGGCTATTAACAATTCGCTACCCAAATCAACATACCGAATGGGTGACGGAAAAATAATATGGGTGGTTTTGCTGTAGGTGACCTGCATCCTGAAAGGCTCCAATCTTGCTTCCTTTAGTGAGCCATAGGTCATCAGGGAATCCTGACCAAATGCTCTGCTGAACAACAGCAGTAATACAATGACGAGGATATAATGGTTCTTTGGTGTATTCATTTTTTAATTTTTTATTACTTGTTTTTGGGTACCAGCAAGACCTGATGACCTGCTTTAACAGTGACTTTCAATTGCCGGACTCTCTTTTGGAAATAGCCTGACAATCCCTGCACAACTCCCCTGCTCAGATCAGCGCCAATCTGTTGTCCTGCTGATTGGGTCATCATAATACTGGTTCCAGAAGTCTGGCTCATATTGGCCACTATATCACTGACTGCATTTTGCTCCGGCGAATAGGGAACAGATAAACCAAGCTGTCCGTCATTGTCATGAATGTCGATGTCTACAGGATAGACTTTGCCCTTGTATTGAATGGAAGATATTTTCAGCTGAAGTCTTCCGCCCTGAAATTTCCCTGCAGCAATCAATAGGTTTCCTGCGGGAATCTCAGTATCTTCCAGTTGCATTCCCTCAATCAGTCTAATGGATAGTAAACTTTCATTAACCAAAGTCTTGGTCTCATAAACCACCGCTCTTATCGCATTTCTGGACGGCGCTGGAGTCTTTGAATTACTTTGGGTCTCATAAAATCGATTCCGATCCAAACCTGAAGCAAATGCGCTATCGGACTGCCCTCTGTACAGTGAGGAAACAATGTATGAATGTACTGGTTTTGCCGGTGTGAGCTTAGTCTTCTTCTCAGCTGGTTTTTCGTCCTCTTCTTTTTGTGCCGGCTCTTCCTGCTTTGAAGTCGTTGGAAGATACTTGGCCGCCATCTGATAGGATTTTTCCATCAGTGCTAACTGGTCGTTCATTCCCAGACCTGCCGGGACCGCATTATTTTCCGTTATTTCATTTTTTAATCTTGAAATTTCTTTTCTCAGATTGTTAACTTCCTGATCATCCCGGCTATAAAATGAGCTCAAAGTCTGCTGGGCATTACGATAGCTGTTGACCGAATTCTGATCCGATTGTTGAAGACTGTTGCTACTGCCTAATGGACTTAACTGATTACTGTTGGGATGTATACCCTTTTGATCATTCCAATAATCTGATAGTGTTGTTACGGCATTCCTTTTTTCTTCATCCTTTTGCTCCAACAGCTGCTGCTCATAAGCCTTCTGTTTATCTGATTGAAGTTGGTCCTCCTTTGCCTGTGGAATCAACGCATTAAAGCCCGCCTCTTCCACCAAGGCATTGTCAGTTTTTGGCTTAAAAATGAGGTAAAAACATGATGAACAGACGGCAGCCATCAGAAAATAGAAGACCGGCTTCTTCAGTTTCTGCCATCGAGCTTTCGGATTTTCACTTGCCTCGCCAGGATTGTGAAGATGATCATTTTCTGTAATTTTTATTTTCTCTGAATCTTTCATAACTTTTTTTAATGGATGATGCTACCGTATCATTTAGTACAGAAGCTTTTTCTGTCGCTTTTTTAGCAATGCCGTCAATGTGGTTGATCGACATGGTGTTGCTTCTTTGATCCGTCGAAACCATAATCTGGATTAGGACGACGACAGTGAGCAAAACATAACTGCCAAAGAAAACTTTTGTCATGAATCTTTGTTTCCCTGCAGAAAGAGTGTTCCAACGGCCCTCCAGCATTAAAACATGGTGTTCGACTTTGTCTCTCAGTTTCTTCATTGCTTTTGTTTTAACGTTCAACCGTTTCGATATCTTTATTTTCAAGCACATTGAATTTTTCAATCGTAAATCCCTGCGGATTGCTGTCAGACCTCACCGAATTAACCAGGGAACAGTTCGTGATTAAATTCCTGATGGTAAGATTACTGGATCGGATGATGAACTGCCTGGCATACGTTGTTACACCGTAGGGATAGCTCTCGAAGTTGGCTACGACACTGTCTATCTCAATCCTCTGCTGGATGTTCCCTGAGATGATCCGGTTGTAATAGCCTTTCTCCTGCAGGTCTTTGTAGTAATTAAATGCTGATTGATCTGCCAGATTGAATGCTCTTTTTACATTGCTTTCAATCGCATTCTTATCCGGTGCTATGGTGAAAAACAATTCGTGAAATCGTCTCACATGCTCCCTGGCTTCCACAGGCCTGTTAATGGACATATCCTGTGATAAAGCTACCATCAATGATTTACCGTTATCCAACACGTAGATCTTATGTCGCTGTTCTTCTGCAAACTGATAGGATTTAAATACAACGACTCCAACGACTCCAAAACATAACACAGCAAAAACAAACGTAAACAGTCTGATCTGCTTAAAGCTGTTTTCTATATTTCTTAATGTTTTAAATTCCATAGAACTCTATTTTTATTGTAACAATCTTCCTGAAATATTGCCTGTTGCGGAACCGGCTGCAGCGCCTGCAATATTGCCCGATTTCGTAGCCGTTTGGTTCACATTGCGCATGAAATTGCCTCCGCCTCCTGCCTGGATCACCCAGCCGGTCACGGTCGGTACGGTAAAATAACCGATGATGCCGATCACCATATAAATGATATAGACGGTATTGGAGGTGTCGGGAATGAAAGTGGGATCAGCTAGCATCTCTATATCCCGTTCTAAGATCAGAGATTGTATCTTGGCAAGAATGGCACTGAAGATATCGGCAACCGGAAGCCAGAGGTAAACGCTGATGTACCTGGTCAGCCATTGGGTCAAAGTAGTCTGAAAACCGTCCCATACCGATATGGCAAAGGCAATCGGCCCCAGGATGGAAAGCACGATCAGAAAAAAGGTTCTGATGGTATCGATGACCAACGCTGCTGATTGGAACAGGATCTCCAAAAACTCACGGAAACCATCCCTGATGTCTTTTTTAATCGCAAACATCTCCCGCTCGATATACATTCCCGACATCGTCACAAGATCAGAGGGCGACCATCCCAGCTCCTCCAGTTTTTTGTCAAATTCTTCATTTGAAATAAGATAGGCCATCTCCGGGTTTCTCAACATTGCTTCCCGTTCCAGGAGATCCTTTTTCTGCTGCAGCTCATTCATATCCAATACCTGATTCTCCAGCATGGAATGGCTCCCCTGAACAATGGGACCCATCACCCCGTTCAGAGTTCCTAATACCAATGTTGAGAAAAACATAATACAGATGCCAATGGCAAAGGGTCTGAGCATAGGAAATAAATCAATCGGTTCTGCTCGGCTCAGGGACTGCCAGACTTTGATGGCCACATAGAATAATGCTCCTAAACCGGCAACGCCTTTTGCCACCGCCGCCATATCTGCGCACATCGGCATCATCTCTTCATAAACGGTACGCAGTACTTCGTGTAAGTTGTTCGGTTCCATCTTACCAGTATTTTTGATTGGCCGTTCCGTACAGATTTAACACCCTTTGGGTATTGTTCTGTTTTTTAGCTCTCAGGTAGCTCACCGAAATATTCTTGTTGGTGTAGTACCGTACCAGATTATGATATTCTTTGACTTCTTTGTATACCCGGTCGATAACATCCATTCTTTCCTTATCATTCAATGAAAGACCGTTGGATGTGATGATCTCCTTGAGTTCTTTCAGCAGTTCGGTGCTCTCGGTGAGAAGCGCAGCATAACCATTGGCAATAGAAGCTAGTTCCTGCGCGTTGAAGTTGGGGTCATTCAGCATCTTTCCGAAATTGTTCACATACATTTCCGAAACATCGCCCACCAAAAGAACCGTCTGTTGTACTTTTCTGGCATCTTTGACCAGGTTGTTAACCGCTTTGAGCTTATCGTAATACTCCTTTCCCTGTTCATAGACTTTCTTGACTTCATTGAAATTCTTAATCACGTTCGATACCGTTGAGGAGGTCTGCACAATTTCATTGGCCGAATTTAGAATTCCCGAAGCCAGGTTGGCGGGATCGGTTACGACAAATTGTGCTTTGGCAAAGGTTACAGCGGCAAAAAATGCCACCATCATGGTTTTGAAAATTAATTGTTTCATTGTTGTAAAATGTTAAAATGGTTTAATGGTCTTTTGTGTTCGATTTGATCCTCCTGAGAGAAATCCTCTTGATGGCCTGTTCTACATTGCCGTCAAGTTCCGATGCAAGATTCATCACTTCCATCTTTTCTGTTTCTTCGGTGGTATAAGCGAGATATTCCTCGGTGGAAACCTCCGTGGCGTAGACCGCTGAGTGCGTTCCACCCAAACCGATCCAGACTTCCTTGTACCGTCTTCTCGGATCATTGTTCATATTTATCGACAGCACCTGGGATTTTTCCTTGTCCGTTAATCCCAACATTGCCTGGATGTCATCGAACTTATTCATATACTTTCGCTGATCCAAAAGGATCTTGCAGTCTGAATTATTGATGATGCTTTCTTTGACAATCGGTGAGCGGATGATGTCATCGACTTCCTGGGTCACCACAATAGCTTCACCGAAGAACTTCCTGACCGTTTTGAACAGGTATTTGATATACTCTGCCATCCCTTCTTTGGCAATCGCTTTCCAGGCTTCTTCGATAAGGATCAGTTTTCTAATTCCTTTCAGTCTTCGCATTTTATTGATGAACACCTCCATGATAATGATGGTTACGATCGGGAAAAGGATCTTATGGTCTTTAATCGCATCGATTTCAAAAACGATGAAGCGTTTGGATAACAAGTCCAGCTGCTTTTCTGAATTGAGCAGATAATCATATTCACCTCCTCTGTAGTAAGGTTCCAGCACATTAAGGAAGTTGGCAATATCAAAGTCCTTTTCTCTGACTTTCTTCTGCTCCAATACTTTCTGATAATCCTCTTTTACATAATCATAAAAGGCATTGAAAGAAGGATGCTGGTTATCAGATTTGATCTTTTCAATATATCCACTGACGGCATTGGACAGGGCTACCTCTTCCGAACGGGTTGGTGGTTCATCATCCCTTTTCCATAAAGTAAGGATCAAAGTCTTGATGCTCTCTCTTTTTTCAATGTCAAAGACGCCGTCGTCGGTATAGAATGGATTGAAAGCAATAGGATTATCTTCAGTATAGGTAAAGTACACGCCATCACCACCTTTCGTTTTTCCTCTAATCAGTTCACATAACCCCTGATAGGAATTTCCGGTATCGACTAAAAGCACATGAGCACCCTGCTCGTAATACTGTCTTACCATATGGTTCGTGAAGAAGGATTTACCGCTTCCTGAAGGCCCGAGAATGAACTTATTTCTGTTCGTAATAATCCCCTGTTTCATCGGAAGATCGGAGATATCCAGATGGATGGGTTTTCCGGTCAGCCGGTCGGCCATCTTGATCCCGAAGGGTGAAGAAGAATCCTCGTAGTTGGTTTCTTCCGTGAAGAAACACAAGGCAGGTTCTATGAAGGTATAGAAGCTTTCTTCACTTGGGAAATCACCAGCATTGCCCGGAATTCCTGCCCAATATAGTGTCGCTGTGTCTGTTGTATTGTGGCGGGGCTTGCATTCCATCAGTGCCAATGCACTTCCTGTGTCATTTTTCAACTGCTTGAGCTCAGCAGGATTATCAGACCATGACATCACATTGAAATGCGCACGGATGGATTGTAGACCATATGAATGCGCTTCATTCAGGTACTTTTCAATCCATTCTTTATTGATCTGGTTGGCTCGGCTGTATCTCGCCAGTGAATGCATATTGCGCGCCGATTTTTCAAACTTCCGAAGGTTCTCATCACTGTTATCAATAAACAGATACTGATTGTAAATGTGATTGCAGCTTAGAAGAAGCCCTACCGGAGAAGCAAATGACAGCAGACAATCACTCCGGTCGGTACTTAGCTTTTCATACCGGCTGTGCGATGAAACAGTACCTGGCAAATCCTCCGTATCCGACAGCATATGCATACTGATACGATTGTTGCCAATCCGCATTTCCTCAGAACCTAACTTAATATCCTGTAATGATGGATGAGGTTCACGGGATAAAGTAAGATATTGTTCCAGTAATCCTGACGTTTTGGAAGTTCCTGATATTTCATCTTCAGTCATCCTTTCCAGGTGGATGGAGCCGCTGTCATTCATAATTCTTTCGAACTGATCAACGGCTTCGAGAAAGCGGCTAATGACCTCTCTGTCTCTAATCTCCTTCGGAATCAATCTGCCTTTGCAGAGCGATGAGAAATTGCTCTGCATCTGCATTCTCTCCCTACTGGTTTTGGTGATGAACAGATAGCAATAATGGTTTAAGAAGGGTCTCTCATGGAAATGTCTTTCAAATGATTTTGACAAAAAACTCTGATCTTCTCTCGAAAGATCAGGATTATAGTTTTCTTTGATAAACCAGTCCTGCTTATGAACAATAGTAAAATCAGGCAGCGTCTTGACTGCTTTAGACCAGGCGGAATGCATGGCATTATACTCGGCAGAAGCAACGGTAAACAGTTCGGGAAGTCTTACTTTAAAACATACCGTGACATCGGCATCCTTTGAAATGATGCAGTCATTTTCAATTGCCAACAATGGAAATTGACTTTCCAGTGTCGTGGCTTTGGAAGAATTTCTCATAGGGTATCTATTTTACGATGGCTTCTCAGATAGCGGCTCATATTCTTTCGGCTGATGATGTATCTGGGATGTTTTTTTTGAGCACCCAATTTCATCAGGCCGTGTTCCCCGTATTTGCCGTTCAGCCTGAAGGTCTGCCAGATGAGAAGTCCGCTGCTAAACCCGACCAGAAAGAGGCACAGATAGCTATTGACCCCGGCCATATACATGATCATCACGCAGATGAGTATTGTCAACAGTCCGCCCGAAAAAATAAAAAGGTATTGTGCTTTGAGTCCTTTGAATTCTACCGTTCTCCCTATTCCTTTATTAATATGATAGCTATTCATAATGTTCAATTTAAAGGAAGAAAGAGCGAAGAATCGTCGCGGCCACGATCAGGAAAATACAGGCGCCGAACCAGCTTGCTGCGGTTTTGCTGGTGTCGGGATCGCCGCTGCTGAATTTGTTGTACACTTTAACCCCTCCGATTAATCCGACGACCGCGCCAATCGCATAGATGAGCTGCGTTGCGGGTTCAAAATACGACGTGACCATCTGGGTGGCCTCGTTGATGCCGGCGCTGCCGTTGCCCTGGGCCAAGACACCTCCTACAAGCAATAGACTTAAGCCTAATACCAGGATTTTTTTTCTTTGTCTTTTCATACTGAATAGATTTTTTGATTACGAAACCCGCACTTTACGGGCTTGGAGACAAAGGTGCCCGGCTCAGACAACTAATAGAGAAGAGTGGCAGTAGGTGGAATCTTTTGGCTTCTACCGAGCCATCTGCAGGTTAGAATTCCTGTATAATTAATTGTAAATTTGTAGAGAATTTCAAAAAAGGAATTATGGATAAAAGGTTCACGGATATTATTGGGCTCATCAAACAGTCCCGTAACAATGCACTAAGAAAAGTCAATGAGGAACTTATTGATCTCTATTGGAATATCGGTGCGTATATCAGCAAAAAGGTAGAGCTGAGTGAATGGGGACAGTCTGTGGTAAAAGAACTGTCTCAATATATCCAAACGCATGAACCGGAACTGAAAGGATTTTCTGATAAAAATCTTTGGAGAATGAAACAATTTTACGAAACTTATAAAGAAATTCCAAAAATCTCAACACTGTTGAGAGAAATAAGCTGGTCTCATAATCTGGCCATATTCTCACGCTGTAAATCGATCGAAGAAAGGGAATTTTATATTAAGCTGACCAAACAGGAAAATTACAGCTTCCGGGAGCTCGAGCGCCAGATATCCAGCAGCCTTTTTGAAAGGACGATGATCGGAAATTCAAAACTCTCAACGGTGTTGAGAGAAACCAATGCCGACATCGCCAATACATTCAAGGACAGTTATGTATTTGATTTTTTAAATCTACCCGAAACCTTCAATGAAAGTGATCTCCAGAAAGGGTTACTCGAGCAGATGAAAAATTTTATCCTGGAACTGGGCAGGGATTTTCTTTTTATCAGTGAACAATATAAAGTACAGGTAGGAAATTCGGATTTCTTTATCGATCTTTTATTTTACCATCGTGGTCTGCAGTGTCTGGTGGCTTTTGAACTGAAAGCAGATAAATTCAAACCGGAACACCTGGGTCAGCTTAACTTTTATCTGGAGGCGCTGGACAGGGATGTTAAGCGTCAGAATGAGAATCCAAGCATTGGCGTCTTGCTGTGCAAGGACAAGGACAGTGAGGTGGTAGAATATGCACTCAGCAGAAGCCTATCTCCTACCATGGTTTCTGAATACAAAACACAGCTTCCTGACAAAAAGGTCCTGCAGAAAAAACTGCACGAATTGTTTGATACGAAATCTTAGTGGAAAGTTTTTTATAATAAAGGGGAATTTGACTAAACAAACTCCCCAATATCGAAACCTTCAACGCCATCTTTATCACCGGAAGAGTCTCCGTCTTTATCATTGGAAATGCTTTGATTTAATAAATCTGCAATGCGCTTCGAAGCATGACCCAATGAATTCTCCAACAAATCGAATAGCTCGGTCCCATGAATTTTTTGAATTGTCGCCACTGCTTGCTTTTCCAAGTCAGGTTCCAGCATTTCCATCTGTAACAGCTGACCCGCAGTACTCAATTCCTGAAAGGTAACCCCTGTAGCAAACCCGCTCTCGATATCGGAGTCCGGATAGTTCCAATCTTCTTCCTCCTGCTGCCAATCATCCCTGATGAGCATATCCTCAAGATTTTTATCCGGAATGACATCATCAGCCTTCCCGATCCTGGTTTCTGATTCAAAATTACCTTCTGCTGCAGCAGTAGATTCAAGGTGGCTTTCAGGGACGTCCATTGGCAATAGCTGTCTTTTCAGTTGCTTAGTACCTCCCATTATAGAGGGAGGGCCTTTCTTGGTATGGCCCCTATCTTTTATACGGCCATTGAATGGGAACCTTCTCTCCAGAAGAAGGAGAATGATGGTAATTAATAAACCTGTAATGATTATTTTTTCCATGGTATGGGCTTAAAAGATGGGACGGTATTTGTTGTTAAAATCATCTGTAATTTCCTTTTCAAACATTTCAAAATGATGCGCCAGTATATTGTCCAGATAAGCATATAAAGGTATCTGGTCGTCTGCAATGATCTGGATGATACGGGAGAGACGGTCGTGATATTCCGCACGGATGTAAATACTCTTATCCCCCCGCCTGGTCATCGAGTGGTGGCTCAGAAACTGCTTGACATAACTTCCATCTGAAGTCTTCTTATTCTTCAACTTATTTTTTGTTTCACCGTTTTCTTTTGGAGGACCGTCAGTTTTTGAAAGAGCTTCCTTTCTGGGACTTCCAGCCATCATGGACATCAGATATTGTTCATCGATCCCTCTATCTTCACCGTTATTTTCTTCATATTCCATACCCTTATAGTTTTACAATTCTTAAAAATTCCTCGATGAACTGATCCAGCCTGCATTGAGCTAACAGCCTAGGATCTGCAGGAAGTAATGTTGATCTGAAAACCGTTTTCGCTGTCGACTCCCCTTCTTTCCGAAATCTTTTACTGTCCGCAACGGTTGTCTCCATAAGCTGCAGCCCTATATCTGTGATCACCTTACTGTACTTTTGGTACAACATTGTTTTTTCTCTTCTATCGACCTGATTCCAGAACAAATAAATACCCTTAATCCCCGTTTGATTTTCTTTCATCAACACATTCGTCAGGACATCAGTGAAACTTAGGGTACTCTCCAGTACGACACGATCAGCAGTAATGGGAGAAAAAATGTAATTGACATTCGTCAAGGTTTTCAGAATACCTGCCGTATTAACGGTTCCTGGTAAATCTAAAAAAATGACATCAGGTACAAGCTCCGAGCTGTTAACATAAGCTTCCATTTCTTCCAGAACCTGATCGGTTTTACTCTGGAAAATCGGATAGGCTTTTTTATTGATCGTCGTAAACTGCTTGTGAGCCATCTTTTTAAAGACCTCGTTCTGCATCACCATTTTCAAATCCCTTTCTCTCATCTGCAGTAAACTGTACTGCGGAAAATCACAGTCAAATACTGCAACCCGGTATCCTGACCGGTAATGAAGGATACTTGCTGCAAGTGATGTAAAAGTGCTTTTCCCTACGCCTCCTTTTTGCGTTGAAAATGCAATAACTGTGGGTTGTTTTTTTGTTTTCATTTAAATAAATTTAGTTCAACTTCAATTGAAAGGATGCAGGATTGCAGTCCTGTGACCGGCAGTTTCTCCCGGCCGGCGATTTAGCGCTCACCAGGGCGGGCTGAGATTCCCGCTCTGCTGATTTCCAGGAGTAACGCCTGACTAATGTCCATCATGCGGCCCTGATCGATTGCCGTTCTGATTCCAGTCTCTCAAAAATGCATTCCTGAAGGCCTAAATTCCTGAAGGCAAGAATGCCGGATCTCAAAAATCACAGCATTCTATAGGAGCTGCCCATATGCATTCCTGCCATCCGTCCGGTACAAATGAAACATTTTTCAGTTTCTGTGCATTTGGAATGGTTGGCTTTGGAATTAGGCGTCTTTCTTTGGCTTTATCAACGATGTCGTTTATGTAATTGGTAGTTGCTTACTTTGTCTGAGAATTAAGGGAGCTTTTTGAAACAGGATTGCCGGAATAGGATGAACCTATTATTCATTTTACTAAAGACATATCCTTTCACCCGAAAGGGGCAAGTTATGTTTTGAGTGCCTCATCACTTTAATCGTGCCTCAAAACAACTTGCCCTGGCTGGGGCTTTAAAAACCACTCCGAAGTCGTGATTTTCTTATGATTAAATCAAATGTTATGGATGTAAACAAAAAAAATAAAGGCGGTCGTAAACCCAAAGTGAATCCCAGTAAAAACAGGTATGTATTTCGACTGACGGATGAAGAAAACCTTAAATTTCTAAAGTTATATGAATCTTCAGGATTGAACAGTAAGGCAAAATTCGTTACCTCAATATTGTTTCAGAAAGAACTGAAAGTGGTACATGTGGATGTGTCAACAATGGATTACCATACGCAACTCACAAAGTTCTTCTACCAGTTTCAGGCGATCGGTAACAACTATAACCAGACCGTCAAGATGCTGTACAGCAATTTCACCGATCAAAAAGCCTCTTTTTATCTCTTTAAACTGGAAAACCATACCAAAGAACTGGCCATACTCTGTAAGCAGATCATCGAATTAACAAAAGCGTTTGAACAAAAATACATGGTAAAAAATTCTGAAAATGATCGCTAAAATTGGAAAAGGTGATAACCTTTGGGGTGCCCTTAAGTACAATCAACAAAAAGTTGACAATCAAAACGGAACAGTACTCTTCACCAACAAGATTCCAGATCTGTGGGATCGGCCTTATACTGTCCAATTTTTTCATCAGTATTTTGAACCCTATTTGATTGCCAACAACAAAACTGAAAAACCTTTACGGCACATCTCACTTAATCCCGATCCGGAAGATCAGGTTGATGATAAAAACTACCGGAAAATGGCCCGGCAGTATATGCAGGAAATGGGTTATGGCGATCAGCCCTATGTTGTTTTTAAACATACTGATATTGACCGGACGCATATTCATATTGTAACCACCTGTGTTCAGCTCGACGGAAAGAAGATATCTGATCGCTATGATCACCACCGATCAATGGAGATCTGCAGAACCCTTGAACAACAATATCATCTAAAAGTTGCCAACGAAATAAAAAGTACAGGTAAGAATCTGATTTTTAAACCGGTCGATTACAAAAAAGGAAATATTAAAACCCAGTTATCCGCTATACTCCGGCATATACCCCAGACCTACAACTTTCAAACGGTGGGGTCTTACAATGCTTTGCTTTCGCAATTCAACATAACGCTGGAGGAGGTCAGCGGAGAACGGCATGGGAAAATGAAAAAAGGCTTCGTTTACTTTGCTACCGATGAGAATGGGAAAAAAATCAGTCCTCCTTTTAAATCCTCCCTTTTCGGAAAGCATGCGGGAACTGAACATATTCGGTCTGTGATGGAAAGATCAAAAATAAAAATGAAGAACGATCCTTCAAAATGGCTTCTGCAGAGAACAATTGAAACTGCAATAAGTACCAGTAATTCTGAATCTTCTTTTAAAAAGCAACTGCTTGAACAGGGAATTGCCACAGTTATCAGGAAAAATGATCGAGGAAGAATGTATGGCATTACTTTTATAGACCACCATTCAAAATCAGTTTGGAACGGTTCCCAATTAAGCAAGAAGCTATCTGCAAATGCATTCGATACACTATGGGAGGGAACGAAGCCTACAACTGCATTCAATAACCATCGCCACGATGATGCATCGCATGAAAACCACACAGAAAAATATTTACCTAAAGATGTACCGGAGCTATTTGAAGGATTCTTTGGCGGCTTATTATCTGCTGATACAGATAATCAGGAGGAACAGATTTTCGAATCCCAAATGAAAAAGAGACAAAGAAAGAGAAGAAAAACTTAAAATCAGACTTAGGGTTTCTCGTGGTTTGAAATCAGTTTCTTTTAAAACAATCAGAAAGTCAATACCAGCCAAATTATACCTATTAGTACAAATTATTGCTACAGAGTCTTCAATAATGTATCTATGCCCTAAAAAAATGCAGGGAGAAGATGACTTAAGGGGCCTTGCCAAAATAATGGCATTGATGAGGGCTGTCAGCATTATTTTGGTACTGATGCATCTGTATTGGTTTTGCTACGGCTTTTTTGCGGAACATCAATGGACACTCAAACTTATCAATTCAATACTGCATCGCTTTAACAGAACAGCAGGACTGTTTATCCATCCCCTTTATACCAAAATCTTCGCCATGGTCCTGTTGGGACTAAGCTGCCTGGGTACTAAAGGGGTAAAAAATGAGAAAATAACCTGGAAAAAAATCAGTATCACGGCATCAATAGGCTTTGTACTGTTCTTTTTAAACCAGTTTATGTTAAAGCTGCCGATCAGCTTTGCAGCGGTCCTTTATTTGTTATCCAGCGGAATCGGTTATCTGCTCTTAATGCAAGCCGGGGTATGGATGAGCCGCCTGTTGAAAACCAATGTAATGGCCGATGTCTTTAACAGCGAAAACGAAAGCTTCCTGCAGGAAACCCAATTGCGCTGCAACGAATACTCAATCAATCTCCCAACGAAGTTTTATTACCACGGGAATTGGCATCACGGATGGATCAACGTGGTCAATCCTTTTCGTGCCACTATCGTTTTAGGGACGCCGGGCTCGGGAAAATCCTATGCGGTTATCAACAATTACATCAGACAGCATATCGAAAAAGGATTCTCGATGTACATCTACGATTTTAAATTCGATGATCTGTCAACCATTGCGTACAATCATCTTTTACATTATTCTGATGCCTATACGATCAAACCCAAATTTTACATCATCAATCTCGACGACCCGAGAAAAAGCCACCGGTGCAATCCGTTAAATCCTGATTTTATGACCGACATATCGGATGCCTATGAGGCTGCGTACACCATCATGCTGAACCTCAACAGAAGCTGGATACAAAAACAAGGCGATTTCTTTGTGGAAAGCCCGATCATATTGTTAGCTGCGATCATCTGGTTTCTGAAAATTTACCAGCATGGGAAATACTGCACATTCCCCCATGCTATCGAATTGCTGAACAAAAAATACGAAGATGTGTTTACGATTCTTACTTCCTACTCAGAACTGGAAAATTATCTCTCCCCCTTCATGGATGCCTGGCAAGGCGGTGCACAGGATCAGCTGCAGGGACAGATTGCTTCGGCAAAGATTCCCTTGTCAAGAATGATCTCACCTCAGCTTTACTGGGTGATGACAGGAGATGACTTTTCTTTGGATATTAATAATCCGGAGGAGCCCAAGATTTTATGTGTCGGGAACAATCCGGATCGGCAAAACATTTATTCCGCCGCTTTAGGGCTTTACAACTCAAGAATTGTTAAGCTAATCAATAAAAAAGGTCAGTTGAAAAGTTCCGTTATTATTGACGAGCTTCCTACCATCTACTTCAGAGGCCTGGATAATCTGATTGCTACCGCCCGCAGCAACAAAGTTTCTGTATGTCTTGGATTTCAGGATTTTTCTCAATTGACCAGGGATTATGGCGATAAAGAAAGCAAAGTCATTCAGAATACAGTCGGCAATATTTTCAGCGGTCAGGTGGTGGGCGAAACGGCTAAAACCCTTTCAGAAAGATTCGGAAAAGTGCTGCAAAAAAGACAAAGCATTTCCATCAACAGAAATGATACTTCCACCTCCATATCAACGCAGTTGGACAGCCTGATCCCGGCATCGAAGATTTCGACATTGACCCAGGGGTTCTTTGTAGGAGCCGTTTCCGATAATTTTAATGAAAGAATCGAACAGAAAATATTCCACTCGGAAATTGTTGTGGACAGCGCAAGGCTTTCAGCAGAAGAAAAATCCTATCAGAAAATACCGGATATAGCCTCTTTCATTGATGAGTCCGGACAAGACCGTATGAAACAGGAGATCGAAAACAATTACCGCCAGGTTAAAAAGGACATTGTAGAGATTATTCAAAAAGAAATGGATCGAATTTCGGCTGATCCGGACTTGCAGCATCTTATCAGTAAAAAATAAAAAAACCTCAACTCCTGTGAAAAGCAGTTGAGGCCTACCTGTTATTCACCTTCTGTATTTAAAAAATGCTGACTTAGGTTTTCGCTGATTAAATTTAGAAATTTGGTCGGACCCTGCTTCCTGTTTCTGATCTCAAAGATGGTTTTGTGAAAATTGCCTAAGTCCATATCAAGCGATCGTTCTGCAAATTTAATGACTTCGCTCAATTCGATATTTCCGCCGTTGAAACAGTTCATGTGATAGAGGGCGTAAATAAGTTCAATGAGGCCTACTTTTGAACCGGACCACGACAGCGGTGAGGGATTTGTGGCAGTATTGCCGAAACCGGCTCTCTCGATCTGCTTCTCAAAGAAGCGCTCCAGCTGCTCAGTGGCAATAAACCGGGCGATTGCGTGGTCATGGGAAGTCGTAAAACGGGTATCGAAATTATAAAACCCGGTAGATAATTTCATCTTTAGATCATAGGAGTGCCTAACAAATATCTTATGGTCAAGGTAGGTGGCATTCCTGCGGTAATAGCTGTACAGTTCCCGCTGTTCCCGGTAAAAGTTTTTAAGTTTCTGCAGCTGCGCTTCATAGTATTTCTTAACTGCCTTGTCCCCCGCGTTGGGTTTCTCGGATTCAACGTTCAGGATGGTGGAATAATAAATGAACTTTGAGATAAACTGCGGTTTCAGTTTTTTGAAGAAGTGAACCTCTTCAGCAATACTGGAAAACTGATGGGCCGTAATCATTTCCTTTAGCTGAACAATCGCTTCATCAATGAGCAGTAATGATTGTTCAGCCCCCTTGACGAGGTCCCGGTCATCGCCGTATACTTCACTGATATTTAATTCGAGCTGATCATGCAATTTTCTGATTTTTCTAAAAATTGTTCTTGTTTCCATGTCCTTTTTTCAGAAATTTACAAAAAACTGCCGTTTTAGGGCCGGGGATCATTTAATCCCAAGCTCTTGTTTTCTTTTCCGTATATAATCGGCAGGACGGATTCCATTGATTTCAAAAAACAATTTCGAAAAATTCTGACGGGCCGCGATGCCACATTCTTCCGCTAATGCTTCAATGGTATAGTTGAGGTACTTCTGGTTGGTATGAAGAAGCTGGGTAATATAGTTGATTCGCAATTCTGCCATATACCGGTTAAAGTTCATACCTTTGTTTTCATTTACATAGACAGACAAGTAATGGGAATTTGTACCCAGTTTCCGCGCAATGCTCTTCTGGGTCAGTCCCTTCTTTTTAAACTGGAGCTCCTGTTCAAATTTCTCCAGCTTTTCCATGATCTCCGCAGTCATCTCCGGAGTCAGGGAGGTCTTACGCGGGACCTGTTCTTCATGATTTTCCATCCCAATATCCCTGACCGTATAGGTTCCCTCAGCCATCTTTTTTTGAAGAAGATTGTATTGCTTTTTAATTTGACGGTCTTTGAAGTACCTGATCACAAATAAGCTCAGAATGACTGTTCCCAACAGCAGTAATGATTTTGCCGTCCACATTTTTTTTGCGCTCAGCCGCTCCAGGTCATCCTTTTGATCCATCAGGTTTTTCCGGTCATATTCTTTGTGGAGCTTTAAAGATAGGTAAGGATAGTCCTTCATCAGAAGACTGTCTGCTTTTAAAAGCTGATTGGTATAGTACAGTTGTTTACCTACATTGCTTTTTTTATAGCGGTCAATAAGGTAATGATAGCTTTTAAAGACCTCGGGGAAAATAAACTCGTGCCTGGTAAAGATGGAATCCACTTTACCGTAGTACACCACTGCGCAGGCTTCATCTTGTTGCACTTCAGCAATTTTTCCCATATAATAATAAATAACAGCTGTCCAGGCAAAATCATTTCTATTCCGGATGACCGGAAGCGCCTTTTCCAGGGAGGCTTTCGCACCCGCGTAATTGTTGTTGAGAAATTGGGAAATTCCGATGCTTTTCAGGAAATAGCTGTTCTCCAGCGTAAAGTCTTCCTGATTTTCCGTAAGCCGGTAGCCCAGCCGGCTGATGCTGTCGCTTACCTTGAAATTTTTGAGATACCGGTTGCTCACCACTAACTGATGAAGGGAATTGTAATAGGCTTTCTTATAATTGAATTGTTCATTTTCATGCATTTTTAATGATAGTCCGGACCGGTAAAATTGTGCACAGTCCTGGAAATATTCCACTGCTTCCCGGTAGTATCCCAGATGCTGCTTGACAATCCCCAGATGGTACAGCACTTTATGGTACTGGTATTCATCGTGCAGTCCTTTCGAGTATTCGTAGGCCTTCAGGTATTGATTGAGTGCTTTCTTATAGTCTTTATCATAAAAATAATAGATAATCCCCTTGCTTAAATGATCTCTGCTGAGCTCGTCCTTCTTTCCAAGCTCCCGGCTCACCTGAAGGGCGCTGTCCGCATAGTTTATTTTATGCTCCAGGTCAAACTGCCTCCCGTCCCGGTAACCCTGAAGCAGTTTGGGAATGTTATTTTCAAGCTTGGCTTTCTGGATGTACTGCCTGACATAGGGCATCGCCCGCTTATCGTCGATGTTCATTTTTTCATACTGCTTCCTAATCTCTGCGAAAGAAACTGATGCACGCTGTTGAGATATCAAATACTGAGAAAATATAAACAATACAACAAAACTATAGCTTACCTTTTTCATAGACTGATTATTAGAACCTCACCATCTCAAAAATAGACATTTTTGACGCCAACCCAACCTAATATGGTACCAGGAGAAAGCTGTTGCCTTCACTTCCTTACATACTATTGGTTAACAATTATTTAACTGTTTTTTTTCATGGTTCAATTTTAAAATTGAGACGGATTTATTTTAAAATTGCGCCGCAACACGGTTTTTTTCATGCTTCCAGCCCGATACCTTTGTCTTAGAATTCTATTATAATCCGGCCGGGATAACCTGATTAAAACCATCAAAAAATGAAAAAGTTTATCCCCATTTTTAGTATAGCAGTTTCCTTATTTTTAATGCGAAACTGTACCAGTCGAGACGAAGACCTTAACCCAGATGATCTTGCATTTGAGAGCGCAGGCAAAACCTTCATGATGCGGGGCGATTCTGCTAAGAATTCAGATGATATTGTATATCCTGATCCACCGGTACGAGACGGTGACAATTGGCGTCTTGACCCAAATCAATAAAAAGAACCAGATCTACCTTATGATTCCCCATACCTCCATATCAGTTGTTACAGGCAAACCATGTCCGGAAAGCGGCATCTGGGAAAGTATGGGGAATTTCAGAACGACCATCACCCTATGCAAAGGAGAACCTATGCCTGACTACTGCGGGATGAAGATCAAATGGCGATTGATCCAAATTTGTTGAACTGATTGACAGTAACGCTATGAAAAATTTCCAGAATATAATAACAATAACCGTGTCGTATTTTTTTATGTTGCTCTTCTTTTACGCAGCAATCAGCAAGATGATGGATTTCGAAATGTTTCAGATCCAGCTGGCGCAATCGCCTATGTTTGGAAGATACAGCAATACGGTATCCTACCTTACCATTGCTACTGAGTTGGTCATTGTTCTCATGCTGTTGGTAAAAAGATCCCGTTTAACAGGACTATACGCTTCATTAGGTGTAATGACTGCGTTCACGGTCTATATTTATGCCCTTCTGAACTACAGTGATACCATTCCCTGCTCCTGTGGTGGTGTTCTGGAAAATATGGACTGGCATACCCATCTGTTCTTTAATTTGATCTGTGTTGTATTGGCAATCACAGGCATCTACAGTGCATCAGCAATTAATAAAACGAAATTTACAGGTCGCATTGCCGCTGTTATATCGCTACCGGCACTATCTGTTTTTTTAATTTTTGTCCCCCATCTCAATCAGAGCAAGGGACTTTTCACAAGAAAAATGATCGATCCGTTCACTCAAAAACAGTCGATTCTTCTCCCTGCTGATAATTATTATTTTGCAGGCCATCATGGCGATTCGGTATTTTTAGCACATCATAAAACACCATTACTGCTATCCACCATAGATCCAAATTTTAAAAATATCAGAACAGATACCATTAGATTGAACAATTATCACTATGAATTTGTCAGTGTCACCATTGATGTTCTGTATCCATACTTCAGTGTATACGACGGTAAAGTACCCGTAATTTTTGAAGGCAGAATGCCTTCACTGGAAGCATATGACACTGGCATTAACAGGCTCTATTTTTCGAGGCTTTATATGCTGAGTCCTCAACAATACATCTTTAAAACCATGTTGGTGAAAACCAAAGAAAGCGAAATTGGTATTTTAAATACGGCGACGAAGAACTATCTGATACATCCAAATGTTTTACAAGGTAAGTCAAATGGGGTTTTTGATACGGATGGCAGAATAACCATTGACCATGAAAAAAAATATGTTTACTATACAAATCTGTACAACAGCGAAATTACAAAAATGGACTTTACGATAGATCATATCGAGAGAAAACACGGCGTCGATTCTTTATCCCATATTGAGCTTGAGACTAGAACTTTGAACAACGGGCAGACCAAACTTCTTAGGTCTCCGCCGGAAGTTAACCGGGCTCAGAGTATCGCTGATGGTAAATTATACAATGTCTCAAAAAGGAGAGCAGGAAACGAGTCGTATCGTACCTTCAGAAAAAACGACATTATCGATGTTTATGATGCTTCTACAGTTAAATACCTGCACAGCTTTTATCTGAAAAATGAGGAAAAATTAAAGATAAGGGGCATCTTGTCTACAAAAAATTATTTGTATGTATTGACCGGCAATACAATTACCAGATATACCTATAAATAATAGCTGTCGGCCGACGGAACAGGAAATGCCGAAAACCTGATCATTAGAGTAGGCACAACATCAAATTTTTTTAAAATGAAAAATTACATCTTACCCGCAGTTCTTCTTCTGATAGGAACAGGAACTGCATTCGCTACCCAGGAAGCGAAAAGCAGCAGCAAAAATTTAGCTGCAAGACAAGGCTATATTTTTAATAGCGCCACCAACCAGTGGGACCGAAGCATCATGTGCAGTGATGACTTTGATGTCATCTGTACCGTCAATGGTCTCCCAACCGGCCAGCAGGTTTTTGGAACCGCCGGTGAGGAAGTCGACCATCCGGAAACGGCTAATGTTGAACTCTACAAACTAGGTAATTAAAAAAGAGCTCCCGAAAGGGAGCTTTTTTATTATAATACAGGATTAATCCATGCGGCGGGCGATTTATTTTTTAAGTGATAATCGAACCATTGCCACATTTTGACATTAAGATCCAATTGATTTCCAGGCTGCAGAATATTATGGGATTCATTGACGTATTCAAGCAGCACTGCTTTTTTCTTCAATCTTTTAATTCCGAGGAAAAACATCTTCGATTGCGAAGGTGAAACATTATGATCTTTCAATCCTGACCAGATCAAAACTGGGGCCTCCACACTTTTTAAATAATAGACCGGTGAATGTTCCCAATAGTTTTTCCAGTCATCGAAAACGTTACTGTTCATTCTGAACTGCTGATTCTCCACCCTCATATAATTGGGTGTTGTGTTCATTTCTGAATTGCTTAATGTGAGGCTGACCAGATCGGAAACCATCACGCCTGCTACCCCGGTCTTAAAATACTTTGAGTTGCCTAAGGCCATACCCGTCTCATAGCCACCGTAGGAGAGGCCCGCAATACCAATATTTCTATCATCAACGGATGCCAATAATTTGGCGGCATCAATGCTTCGTTCTAAAGATGCAAGCATGCTGCTTTTAACGTTCCCCGTTTCATACTGAAGATCAGGAAGAAGAACGATATACCCGTTCATCAGATAGTGCAGGTAATTAAATCCGACGGTTGCGGTTAAATACGGTGGGAGAAAATAAAGCAGATCTCGCGACTGTTTTTCATAAATATTGACGATCATCGGGTATTTTTTATTTTGATCATACTCCAAAGGAAAGAGTACAGCCGCATTGGACAAGCCATACGATGTTTTGTACTGAAAAATTTGATACTTCATCTTTTTTAAACCTTCACTTTCTGCTTGAAGCGCTTCGTAAACGACCTTATACTTACCGTTTTCGAATCTTGTAAGTTTAAAGGGTTCCAGTGCAAAATCAGAAGTAAATAACAGTCCTTGGTCATAAGGTATCATTTCTTTATAATTTTTTTGCTTATAAATTATGGTTTTATTATTCTTTATTCCATACCTCGCAAATCCTGAATGATAATTCAGCTCATTGAACAGCTTAAAAATGAGATCTTTTTCAAAATCAATTTCACTGTATTGTATATTCCAGGAAGACTGTGCTTTTTGATCTGTTACATTCATTAATTTATATTTTACACTTTCCTCCTCGCCGTTCGTAATTCTTTTTAATGTATGTGTTCGGAGGTCAAGTGCATAATAGTCAAATTGCTTGGACAGCAGGATGATGGGTTGGTTTGTCACCCGAATGGGTTTGATTTCAGGACTGTTTCCTAATCCATTATGTCCGCTGCTCTCCCAACCTGTTGTCTTGAGTGGCATGAGTTCTTTTACATTTCCGGTTGTTAGGTTTAAGCTCATCCATTTTTTTTCCTCAAAGAATATGAATTGCCCTGTATCACGATCCCAAAGGTAGTTTCCCTGATCTGACCTTTTCCGGGGCAGAATATGAGATTTTTTTCCGTAGTCCAATACCAATTTCAGATCAAGAACCGGATTGGGATCCGCTTCAACTGTATCAGTACCTTGATTGTATACAATAAAATCACCCTTATCATTCAAAAATTTGTAAACCGGAAGTTGCATTCCCACATCCGGTACATATTCCCACTGTTTTCCTTTAATGTTGTAGATTCCTAAATATCGATGGACGTTCTTATTCCTGCTGTTTTTGTTCGAATAGGTAATCTTGAGTTCCGGATTTACCATGTCTGGCAGCCTGCTGCTCTTTGATTCCATAGGAAACAGGAAATGTTCGTCTTCTCTTATTTCAAAAAATCCCACTGATGTCGGTACAAACTCAAAGCCTTCAGGACTGGTGACAACCTGTTGAGTCAGCTGACCCGTTAAAAGGTCCACCCGGTAGAGCATTACTTGTGATGTTCGAATATCGGCACCGTACACCATATTGCCTGTACTTGAAATCCATTGGACGTCGCTCTCAAGTCTAAAAGATCCTGACTTCTGATCCTTCAGATCTGTTATGACAAGCTGACGGTCTAAGATGGAAATTAAGCGGTTGGATTGATCATCCCACTGATATTTGCTGACATTTTCCTCCTTCCCTACTATCTTTGCATCTTTGGCAACGATCATCAGCCGCTTAGAGTTTACCTCATACAATATTATTTTTTGATACGGCTTGCAAACAGTTGCGATAAAATTCCCCTTGATCTCTTTATATTGACCGGTTTTTATATTCAGAAAGCGGCATGCATCCTTATTTCTCATGAACAGTACCTGGTGATCAAGGAACCGGTAAAGATCGTGCTTCCTTAATGATGTTATCTTTTTTGTTTTTAGATCAATCAGTTCATCATCATCTTTTCCGTAGGTATTGTGATGGTTTAAAACGGCATATCGTCCATCGGAACTGGCTTGCGAAAGCCTTGTTTCGTAATACATCCTGTACACATTTTGCAGGCTGTCAACATTCTGAGCAAACATGAAGCTGCTAATCAGCGATAATCCTGCAATAAATATTCTAATAGCCCTCATTTTGCGGATTTAAATTGGGATTGAGAAGCAATTCTTTTTCAGGCAACGGCAGTAATCTGAAATAGGGTTTCCAGTTGGGTTTCTTACCGGTCATCACGATATCCAGGAGATTATGCTGCCTCAGATCAAAGAACCGATGGCCAAATTCAGTAAACAACTCTGCTCTGCGCTCTTTGATGACAGCATTGTTTAAAAAGCCTGGATCGGTACTGTTCGTCAATGACGGCAAACCGGCCCTGTTCCTGATCGTATTCAGGTCAGCCAATGCTAAGTCATATTGATTTTTTTGAATGTAGGCTTCTGCTCGGATCAGGTAGAGCTCTTCCACCCTGAGTACGACAGAATACTCCGTTGAACTGGGACCTGACGCATATTGTTTGTATTTGAAAGGATAATAATACATTATGCCTTGCGAATCGGTCTTTTGACCAATCCATGATGTCTTACGTCCGTCCCCGGGCTCAAATTCATTAACAAAATCCTGGCGCAGGGCTACATTGGTCGGCGGTGCGGTATTTAAAATAAAAGTATTTCCCTGGGAAGTACTGGAAGTTGAATTGAAAGGCAGCAGCTGGAAGATACTTCCGGTACCGTCTTTTAAAAATACTTTATGTAGATCCGTTTCCATTTTGTACGATGTATTGCCAATGACCATCGAGGAATACTGTACCGCATCTTCCCAGTTTTTTTCATAGTACGCCATCCGCGCCAATAACGCGTAGGCAGCCATCTTCGTAGGATAGATCCTGTTCCCCGCAGGTAATGTAGCAGGCAGCAGATTGACCGCTGCCTGCAAATCGGCCTTGCAGAGACCATACACCGTAGAGCTACTGCTTTTTCCAATGACTTGATTGACTTCATAGCTGGTGGTAGTAACATAGGGAATTGCCCCATACGTCTGAACGAGGTACAGATGTAAGAGGGCCCGCATGAAAAGCGCTTCCCCTTTTAGAAGGTTTTTTACTTCCAGGCTCAGGTTTTCAGAATGTTCTATCCCTTCAATAATTGAATTGATATTGTACAGCTGGCTGTAGGTGGTCGTCCACAAACTGTTGATTTTTGCGGTACTGGCCAGATGGCTCAACTGATAAAAAATGGAGGCATCGCTTGTGGCACTGGCGTATGATTGCAGCTCATCAGCATAGGCACCGAAGAGAATTTGTGCTCCCGAGGTTCCTCCGGATATAAAACCCGTTTCATACACGGATCGGTATACCGCGGCCATGGCAGATTTTGCCAATTCATCGTCTTTAAAAATCAGATCCCTCGTGATCTGGCTTTTCGGCAGTCCGACATCGGTAAAGCGGTCACAGCTGTTACACATCATAAGCATAAACAGAATGATGCTTATCATAAGGGTATTTTTTATATAATTACGTTGCATGATTGTTCTTTTTAATAGGTTAATGTAAATCCAAAACTGATTACGCGCAGCGGGCTGCTGTACCCTGCTACCGTGAACTCGGGATTCCCCTCTTTATAGTCGGACCATACCAACAGATTCTGTCCGCTCATAAATACCTTGGCTCTCATCCCCGTTTTTTTATTTGTGGGGATGGCGTACGTCAATGTTGCATTCTTGACCCTTACTGTAACCATATCAGAAACCGTGGCATCGCTGCTGTTAAACAGTGAACTGGCGGTAGCGGCTGCTGAATTATATCCGGCGCTGGGCTTCTGAAACTGCGCATCAGGGTTATCAGGGGTCCAGTAATCGGTAAATACCGCAGGCATATTCGACATATAGCCGATATTACCATAGATTGCGTTAATATTGTACTGACTTTGCTTGACGAACTGAATGAGAAGATCCAGGCTCCAGTTTTTATACTGGATGCTGTTCTGCAAACCTCCATACCAGTATTCTCTGAGTTCTTTACTGATGATCCGGTCTGCACTGTTAATGATACCGTCCCCATTGGCATCATAAAAAGTATACAGACCGGTCACCGGATCAATACCTGTATACTGATAAAGCTTGACCATAGAGGTCGATTTGCCTACTTCGAACCGGTTGGCGTAGGTGGATTTTTCAAGATTAGGGAACTGAAGCAGCTTGTTTTCCGGAAGCGTCATGTTGAAGTTTGTACTCCATTTCCACGCCTTGTTTTGAATATTGACCGTCTGTAACGACACTTCAAGTCCCCTGTTTCTTACCGTAGCATCCAGGTTGGCCTGGATCGTGGTGAATCCGACCGTTCCCGGCATTGGAATCCCGATGAGTTGGTTGGAACTTACATTGTGGTAATACCCCACATTTACATTCAGCCGCTGTTTGAACATTCCGAGCTCCGCGGCCACTTCAAACTTTCGGGTAAGCTCCCAGCCAAAATTCCTGTTGTACAAACGCTGGGGAACGATCCCCGAATAACCGCCATAAGAACCGCCGGTAGACTGGTAGGTATCATAATACTGATAGTCACCGATCTGGTCATTCCCGGCAACCCCATAACTCGTTCTGAGTTTTCCGAAACTGAGCCATGATGTGTCCTTTAATAAACGTTCTTCCGAGAATAACCATGCGGCACCTACCGCACCAAAATTGGCATATCTCCTTTCGGAGCCAAAGCGGCTCGATCCGTCCCGCCTGCCGGTTACATTCAAAAAATATCTTTTGTGGTAACCATAATTGAACCGGGCATACAGCGCCTGATAGCGGTACAAAGTTTCACTTGCACCCGGGATGGTGACCGTAGCTGCCGCACCGATGTTGGTCAGCATATCGTCAGAAGGGAAATTTCTTCCCAACAGAACAATGTTGTCCGATTTCTGCTCCTGTAAGGATGCGCCCACCAATGCTGAAAACTGATGCTTCGCCCATTTTTTTTCATAGTTCAGCTGGGGTTCCAGAATCCAGCTCTGATTCAGCCGCTGGCCTTTCCTGATGGAAGAGTTGCTGCTGCCGATATTGCTGGAGGGGTTATAGGTGGTCTTGGGAAAGATCTTTTGATCATCGGTATTGTAGGTGCTGTACCCACTGTTTAGATTGGCACTGAACCCTTTTCCCATGTTGTAGCTCGTAGTGATATTCGCATTTAAAGTTTTTGTACTGACCGAATACGTCTGCGTAGCAGGACCCATGGGATTGGTAAACGTATTGTTCTCCCAGTTGATCATCCCATCAGGGTTGTATAAATCAGGGGCATTGGGCGCTAAAGCAGCATAGACCAGGTTAAAATCTGTCGGCGGCAGGATATTGCTCTGCAAAGAACCCGTGCCGTTGAAAGCAATCTGGAATTTACGGTCTGTACTGGTGTGGCTTAAGCTCACTGCCACATTGTTCCTTTTGTAGCGGTAGCTGCCGGGGAAGACGGTGGTTTCTTCATTGTGACCGCCGGTGACAGAAAACTGCGTGCTCCCACTCCCACCGGATACGCCGATCTGGAGATCTGAATATTCCGCTCTGTTTCCGACAAAGTATTTCTGCCAGTCTGTGTATTTATTGGGATTCCAAACGCCGTTGATATCGTAGGCGTTTGCAGGAACGGCAACGCCATCGTTTTTAAAAGCAAGTTTCCGCATGGCCGTATATTCCTCGAGATTCATCATCCTGGGTAAATTGGTCATTTCCCCAATACCGTAGCTGGTTCGGAGATTGACCTCCGTTCTTTCTTTTTTGCCTTTCTTGGTGGTGACCAGGATAACGCCGTTGGCTCCCTTGCTTCCGTAAATGGCCGTGGCATCGGCATCTTTCAGCACCTCTAAGGATTCGATATCATCGGGATTAATGGAATTTAAAGGATTGGTTTCACTGAATGGCAGTATCGTGCTGGACATTCCCGTGTTGAAATCATTGATCTGAGGCAGCGGGACGCCATCCACAATATACAGCGGTCTGTTGCCGTCGGAGCCAGTGGTGGCATAGCTTCGTAAACTGCTTCTTCCCCTGATCTGTACATGAAAGCCTCCGCCCGGAACGCTTGAATTTTGGGTAATGCTTACTCCCGGCATTCGTCCCTGTAATGCAGAGAGTACATTGTTGACGGGTTGGTTTTCGATCTCTTTTGCTGAAACTTTTGCAATGCTACCGGTACTTTCTTTATCTCTTACCTTGTAGTAGCCCGCGTTGAGAATAACTTCTTCGATTCCCTTTACTTTTTGTTCTAAGCTTATATTAACGACGGTCTGATTCGTGAGTGTAACTCTTTTTTCTGCATAATCAGGGTGTCTGAACCATAGGATGGGATTTTCTGCTGCAACCTGTAACGTGTAGGTTCCGTTATTAGCGGTCATCGTTACCTGGTCACTGCCTTCCCGGGAGATGATGACCCCTGAAAGCGGTTTGCCGGAGGTGGTAACGGTACCGGAAATGGTGCGTGTTTGGGCTTTCGTGCTGACTGCGGTCAGCATAAGGCCAAAGAAAATACCTCCTATCTGGTAATAGGAATTTTTCATAGATTTGTAAAAGGTTTTTAATTTTTAAAGATTAATTACTGAACTCCGCTCTTTCCCGTTAGTGTCCAAACTGCATGGGAAGGGGCTTTTTTCTTTCTTCTGAATTTTTAAGTTAAGTAGTTTTTTTGATTCCTCTTTTTAGATAAAGACTTTCCTGATGCCCTTTGGTATGAAAAAGGACTGGTGAGGTTCTGTAAGCAGGGACCTTTAGGGCACCGGAAAGAATTTACATATGAATGAATCTGTGTTCCCGTGTAAGCTTTTTAAAGCCGCAATAGGTTGTACCTTCCTATTGTATCGTACATGATACTATGCTTTAGGAAGCGGGCTTAGAAATAATTGTAGAGATAAAGCGAACAGCATTGGAAAAAACGGCATGGAACTCTACATTATCAGCTTTTGAGGTACTGGTATACCCTGCACACAGATAAGAGAGCCCACGCCTAGGTCGTGAGCTTAATACTTATCGTCTTGCGTGCATAAAAATTACCAGTTTTCAAAAGCAAGATTCTAAGCAATAGCTTCTATTATTTTTTTGAAGTATCGCAAAGTTACATTTTCTGTAACCTATTTTACAAATATAAAAATAATTTCTAATCATGTGACAAATATGTCAATGTTTTTTTTGACAAATATGTCACTTTTATTCAATGAAATATATTGAAGACAAATATTTTATAGCATTGGCTGATTACTTAAAATCAATAATAAACAATAAAAATATTGATATTGCTGATTTAGCCGCCGCAGCTAATCTCGACCGAAGACAAATTTATAGGTTGTTAAACAAAGAAAATGTTCCCAAATTATCAACATTAATACGTATTTCTTTAGCAGCGGGAATTGAGCCACAAGAATTATTCTCACTAAAATTTGACTTCGAATCTTATATGAAAGAAAATAAAATACTTTTAGTGTCTAAAAAAAAGAAGTAATGAAAGTTTTAAAAACTGAAATGCAAACTCTCTTGATAATTAATTCGAATCACTAAAACATTATCGCTGACAGATGTATTCGTGATTTGACAACGGTTCGAATCCCTCCAACTCCACTTTTTAAGCTAAAGAGAAGATGTAACTTATTTATTTCTAAATAATTACATTTTCTCTTATTTTATTTTGTGTCCGAGAATGTTCCCGAATTGATACTTTCTACAATTTATCTTTAATAACAAGGATACTATTATTCAAATATACGAAACTAATGTATTTACTCCGATATTAAATTAATCTATGTATTAATTATATTAGAAATATGTAAATTAGACCCAAACTATTAATTAATCTAAGAAAGCCATGACTATTACATGTGTCATTAAACTTGATTTTAAGATAAGAGAATTATATTTACTGGTCAACGATGACGAGAAACTTTTTACTTACAACAACTTTACCCAATCTTATAATCTTGAATTCAACTACAAGAGAAACACCAAACTAATCATCAGAGGAATAAAAACAAAAAATACTGGTAATTTCAAATGCGTAGTTGAGTTTTCTAGAGGTCATAAATCTTTAAGTAAACAAACGTTTAAAATAGAAAATTCTGGACAACATTTTCAATTTGAGATTAAGAATTTTCATCCGAATATAAATGACAATGACAATTTTAGAGTTAGACATAGAAGAGGAGGAAATAGTGAAAATCCGTTTAGAATGGACTATTCCCATTGGGTAACCAAATCCAATACTCCCCCCCCTAAAACAATTAATGAGAGCATTTTAGAAATATTTTTTGGAACAAATAGAAAAAAAACAAATAGCACTCTATTGAATGAGTATTTTGGTAATGAAATGATAAGTGATAACAAATTAAATGTGGGCAAATGCTACATCAGTATTCCTGACTGTCATGAAGTTGGTAAAGTGGAAAGACCATTAAAAATTTGGAAATGGAGCGCAAGAGAAAACCAAAATAAACATATTTTATTACATAATATTGAGGAACTTGATGAAACAATTTTTTACAATGAACTTAGAGAGAAACTAGCGAAAGAAAGTGACAATTCTTTTCTTCTTTTTGTACATGGTTATAATAATTCTTTTGAAGAGACAGCTTGGAGAACTGGACAAATTGCATATGACTTGTCATTTAAAGGATTAACAGGTTTTTTTAGTTGGCCTTCAGCAGGTAAAATATTAGGATATGCAAGAGATAGAGATATGGCAGATGCAAGCGCTTCTGCCCTTGCAAGATTTATCAATTCTATAATTGACGAAACTAATGTTGAAAAGGTACATATAATTGCTCACAGTATGGGAAACATAGTAGTAACTTCAGCGCTAAAACACCTTTCATTAAACACCGAGTTTAGGGGATGCTTGCCTCATATCGAACAAATAGTACTTGCAGCGCCAGACATTGACCAAAATGTCTTTAAAAATGAAATACTTCCAACATTTAAAACGATTGGAAAAAATAGAACTATGTATGTTTCAGATAAAGATAATGCCCTGCGAATTTCTGAAGTATTGAGAGCAATGCCACGTTTAGGCCAAGGAGGGAAAGCAGCATTTACAGATGATGATTTTTATACAATTGATGCCTCTAATGTTGTTTCGCCAGGGAATCATCACAGCTATATTTTTGATACAAAACCTTTACTAACAGATTTATTTTTCCTTCTTGATGGCGTGGCGAACCCGCTAAAAAGAAATTTAAAAAAAAATGCAGAACTTTGGTATTTTCCTAAATGATATTTAGCCATACTTCAACAGAGAAATATGGCTCTTCAATCTATTTTTCTTCATGAGATTATTACTTACTATAAGAACTTGGACTCTTAATATTACCATCAATAAAGATAAAAACCTGAAGAGGTTTATGAAAAGGAATAGTACTTTCAAAACCATGAGTATCAATTTCATGTATAAAAATATTATTACTTGCAAGACTTTGGGGTAATTTTTTTTCAGTTAAATCTAATATACAGGCTATTGAGCAAATCCTTGAATTACTGGAAGCATATGCCTGAGGCTGGTTTTTGTATTTTGATATTATTTTCGCTCTATCTGACAAAGATTTTTCGACCTTCAGTTCTACAACAAACCCTTTATAAATAATTTCAACTCTACCTCCTGCAACATGAGCCTCTTTGATAATATCTTCACCAATATTTGGATTTGCTGTAAGATGCTGGATTAAATCATCTCGGAATTCATCTTCTTTTATAGAACTGATTTCCTTATATTTTGCTCTTTGTAAGCAAAAACCTTGAAAATTACAGATTCCATTCAAAAGCATTAAGAAATTACTTTTGTCCTTTCCATTCAGCCTATTTAATAGAGAATTAGTATAAATATCTGAAATCTTTTCATCGATTAATTCATATCCCGAACCTTGAAACAGTTTACTATTAGGATGTATTGACTTTACTGACAATTCATCATATCCTATAATAGTGGGATATAACACATTTTTGTAACCATCAACAAAGTATGGTAAGATTTTAATTGTTGTACTACTTTCAAAAGAGGAATGATTATACTTAAAAAGTATAGTGCCCGTTAATTTGTATTCCAAACTATCACTAAGTATAATTTCTTGTAGTTCTATTTCAAAAATATTCAGGGATGTTGTTGCAGGAAAAACCTTTAAAATTGAAAACCCCTTTGGAATTTTGTTAAGTTTAACTATACCATCAATAGCATAAATTTGCTTGGACTTTATAATCTGGGGATTTACCCAAGGTGAGCCTTGCAAAAATAATTCTAATGATACAACATAAACAGAATCATCGTTTTCTTCTGACTCATCATTAATACTATTTGAATTTATGAATCCATTGCTTCGTAAATGAGAAATAATTGGGAATTTAACTTTTGCAAAATTCCTAACAACAATTTCAAACTCATTAAAATTATCCTCATTTAAACCACTTAATTTTTTTACTAACTCATCAATATTAGATTTGAATATTGGTATATGATTATAACTTGTAGTATCAACTATTGAAAGATTTGATTTAGCTGTCTTATATGTTGCCACAAAGTTATCTGAACCATTAAGTAATGCATAAATCCATTCTGTGTAAAAAATAAGAGCCCTATAGATTCTTGAAACATTATCAAAATGGTATGTTTCTTGACTATTCTCAGATTCTTCTAATAAATAATCTAATAAATCAAATATCTTTTTTTTCTCATCTAATAATTTATTTATTGATTTAAAACTAAAATTAGTCAATATAGGTTTAGTTATATTAAATAATTTGGCTTGTGTTTCAACTAATTCCAAACAATAATTACTATTTCTCATTTAAGCAAACTTAAGTTCATTTTTAGAAATATTATTACTCATATCTACAACTTTGAATATATAATTTAAAATAGGAATTCTGGTAGTATTAGTATTAATGAATTCACATAATTCAACTATATGGTCATGAAGACAAAAATAATTTAATACATTAAATGTGAAAATAATATCATGCCCAAAATCCTCAATATTATACTTGATTGCATTTTGGAGACCCTCTTTAACATTTTGATATTCAGAGTCAATGACATCAACATTCATATTAAACATTTCGAGATAAAACTCTTTTCGATAATTCATGTAAGAGATAAAATCAAGTTTATGAGGTTTGTATCTGTATAAAAAACTCCAAGCAGCTTTCAGCCAAAGCCCTCTTAGTTCAGGGTCTTCTTTGCTCATACTTCTTAGCATCTCAACAAAACTTTTTGATTCGTAAAAATCTTCTAAATAACAATTAGGAAGAATAAAACTTTCAATAATTTTCATTTTTGTAATATCATGATTAGGATTAAACTCCTTACTCATATTTAATATTTTAGAAGTAAGTGTTTTACAAAAATCTAAGTCTACTTTAGATTGTTTGCTATAAATCTCAAGTAATCTAATCATTCTTATTAAAAGATTGAGTTTTTCATCATAATTAAGTCTATCTGCAATTTGATACACAAACTTTACAATTGTTTTGTGCAATATGATGTAACTATCATCCAACTGTTCTATCAAATACTTTACAGTATCTATGTTAACCTTTTCAAATGAATAATTTATAATTTCTCCATAAGCATCAATTGCATATTTTTTTATTAGTAAATCATTATCTTTTACTAAAACATCTAATAAATCATATATAGTTTTAGGTACACTTTCGGGATAAATATCTACCATGTACTTAATGAAATCAATAGCCTCAATTCTTACCTTAATTGAACTGATATCTATTACCCAATTATATACAAAGGGTAAGCTATCTACAAAAAATATCTTATTCTTTTTAGATGCTTGTTTGAGAGAGCCAATTAAGGCAGCCTTCAATATTTCATCATTCTCCTGTTTAATATTTATACCGTTAATTACCTTAAGTATTTCAAAAATATTATCTGAAGCAGAGATAATATTAGAAATAATACCTTTAATATCATCAATTTTCTGTTGTAGTAAACTATATTCCAAATCTATGGTAAAAAAATCTTTCCCTTCCAATGGGTTAAATGTTACCATATTTTGATTTAAATTATCTTTATACCATAGAAAGGAACTTTTTTTCTCTATTGCTTTTAACAATACTCCAAAAAATAACTCGAATTTATCCTTAACTAAATCAGGATGTTTCTTACTAACGTTTTCTAAAATTCTACTTGTAGATTTATGAGCTGAATTGGAGAGGTTTTCGTGAATATTCACTACTAACTTTTGAAATACATCTGAAACATAATTAGGATAATCAATTATAAAATCCTGATTATTAATAAATTCTTTATAAAAACTGATAATTTCAATTTTTGTACCAAGAGTACTCTTTGAAAATTTATGTTCTAAATATTCAAACAAAATCTGTATATCTGAACTTACAATTCTAATCAGTAATTTTCGCACTGTTACATCTGCAGATATACCATAAGAGTATTCACTAATATCCCATGAATCAACAATCTCTTTAATAAATTTTTGAACGATTAAGGTTTCAATCGAGAACATTTTATCTAAAACTGCCAGTACACTAATTCTAATTAATTTTGATTTATTTTGGAGACACTCTTTTATAATTCTATCAAAAGAATCTGCATATTTTTTCCTATAATTGTCAATAAATAAAATTATGTTAGGGGAATGGTCTTCAAAAGGATTTTCTCTTGAATGCAAAAATCTATCATTAACATAATTTGTAATGAGATTTTTAGTTATTTCCTCCAATTTTTCAGAACTCAATGAGGTAATTGCAACAATTTGAATTAAAACCTCAATTTCAATTCTGTTATCAATTGATTCTAAAATTTTATCTTTGACAAACTGAGATAACTTTCGTTCATCTTTTTTGATAATATTAACAATTGACTTAGCTATCGGATTGCTGATTTCTCTATCCAAAAATAAAGTTAGGTACTCAATTGATTCTTCACTAAAGAAATCAGCAGAAACATTTGTTGCCTCTAAAATTCTCTTAGCAATTTGAATATCCTCAGTATCATTGCCCAAATCTTGTAATAATCTATAAATAGAAAGTTCAGTAGTTTTTGTATCTCCACTATTAACTAATTCGATTATTTTATCATTAAAAACATTTAGAACTTTTCTCTTTTTTTCTAAATTAGTATTAACTTTTTCTAAATAACTTAAATGCTTAGCAATTACTTCTCTTCCAAAATTCTTATTATATTTTTCTTTATGAAATTTACATTCTTGGCAGTTATCTATAATGAATTCAGAAGCAACCCATTCTAGATTCATTCCTCCACCACCATTTGCCTGAGGACAAGAAATAAAATTCATTGTAGGAAACCCCATTTCTCCAATCATTCCTCCATATTGGGAGTTGATTTTAATATTTGAACACCAATTATTAATTTCAGGAATTAAAGACTTACTTTTTCTTGCAAGCTTTAAAGCTTCATCAAATTCCTTATTATCACTTTCTAACCTTGACATTTTCCTTATTTGTAGTTTAGATTATAACCTTTGAAATTTCAGCATCACTTAACCATTTTCTATATTGGCAATCATACACAGCAAAATTTGAACAGCCATAGAAAGCCCATTTTCGATTATTTTTTTCTCCAGATTTAAGCTCTAAGTCTCCAGATTCACACCGTGGACATTTCATAACAACTTTAGATTGAATATTTTGACCTTTCTCTAATTCTTGAATAAATTTTGAGGCAAATCTTTTATTTGCAATTAATGATGTTTTTAATTTTGCCCTCGTTAGTGCAACATAAAAAAGTCTTCTTTCTTCACTGTTTGGGTAGGATTCAGACTCTCCCAAAAGAAGCAATAGTACTGGGTCATCATACATTTCAGATGGAAATCCCAGTCTTCCAGAATTACAATTTAATACAAATACATATTCAGCTTCTAATCCTTTTGACCTATGAGCTGTGAAAAATTCTAATTCAATTTTTAATTGTTCATTGTATTTATATTCGATTGTATTTTCTCGTATAACTCTAAACTTGTTTTGTTCTGTTTTTATTCGATTAAAATCATGATTATATCTACCTAATAAATAATATTTTCGTGATAAAATCTGTTTTATTTCTTCTTCTGTTGGTTCTGCATTTAAATCCAAAATTTGGTTTTTAATAACCTTGATAATAGCCTCTTCTAAGGCTTTGGAATCATCATTCTCATCAGAAAAAGTATAGAATATTTCTAAGTCAGATTGAACATCTAAATTATTTTTAAGATGCTTTTCGATTTGAGCAGGATTCTTCATAACAAATTTTCCAGAAATGTCTATCATTGGTAAGCCAAATCTATAAGTAGTTTCTATTTTTGATGTATTGGTAAATCCAAAATAATCTTCAAAATTGTTAAACAAACTGATATCACTACCCGTGAAACGGTATATTGACTGCCAGTCATCACCAACAGCAAATAATTTAACATTTTCTTTTTGCTTTTTAAAAGCATTGACAAGTTTATATCTTCCAGTAGAAATATCTTGAAATTCATCAATGATTAGATATCTATATTGGTGTATGTATTTGTTAGTTTCAAGATAATGTACAGCCTGATTTATCATGTCACTGAAATCAATTTGCTGTTTTCTCTTCAGCATAGCTTCATAAGCTTGGTAAAGTGGATAAAATAAAGCAACGAAATAAATACATCTTTGTTTTTCAAAACCTGATTTAATCTTAATTTTATTTTGAAGTTCTTCGTATGTGATATTAGTTGACTTATAAAGGCTTAGAAAAGTATTAAACAAAGCGATTAACGATTCAACCTCATCATAGGCATTTTCCTGAATCAATGTCCACTTTTCCTTTTCTGTTAATGGTTTAATCAAAAACCCTTGAGATTTCAGAGTTTTTATTAGATTTTCCTCGAAACTACCATCTTTAAATTGATAACTAAAAGTTTCTATACAGATTGTACCATTTTCTTCATGTACTTTTCTTTTCCATTGAATACCTTCATGATATTTTATTTTAGCATCTGCCAAACTAATATTATCATTAGCAAAAAAAGGAGGAACATTTCCATTTTTATCTAATGCATAGTGTTCTAAGTAAATTCTCTTATCTTCTTGGTATAAACTAAAATCAGGTTGATATTGCCTGTAATTTAAATCTCTTGTAGCTATTTCATAAGGCTCTTCATACTTATATTCAATTCCATTAAACAACAAGAAATTCGCAATTTTACATTCTTCTTGACTTTTTACAATTTCTCTTAATACCGTTAATTTATCTTTTACATTTATTTCAATTCTTTTATAGGGTCTAAAATTTTGGTCTTTGAGATGCTGTATATGTTCTGCCTGATTATTAAACTCAAAATCATCCTTACTTATTTTGATAAAATCAGTAAAGTATTTAGTTAAAACATTAAGATATTTATCATTGGTTGATAGCTTTTTAAACGCATCTCTTAAAAAATATAAAGGCTCTTGGTCATATAGTGATGTTTTAGCCTTTTCAACATCTTTGACTATATCTAATCCTAATTTATGGAAAGTTTTGGCATCAACTCCCTGTATGTTTACCTTATTTGCAAGGTCTTCAGCACTTTTTTTTGTGAATGAAATTAAGAGAATTTCTTTAGGTGAAATATTTAATCTTTTATTAAGATAATTTACTTTTCCCATTATTGTTGTGGTTTTACCACAACCAGCTCCAGCTATAATTAAACTATTGTCTTCATCACGAAGGATAGCTTCTCTTTGTTGATTATCCAAAGATTTTCCTCCATCTATGTTACTTAGTAAAGATTGAGTTTCTTTAAGCTCGTACTTTAAAAATTCATTATTAAAATTTTCACGAGAGTTTTCATCATTACTAATAAGATTTTTAAAAAAAGTAATCTCCGTTTCTTCTGAAGATGTTAAACCTATGTTTTTAAATGATTGTTGAAAAATGGAATTTTTAAGTATATCACTATGTTTTTCTCTCCATTGAGCAAGTTTATAGTTTGAGAAATACCCATTCGTATTGCTCGTCAAATTTCGAAAATCTCGATTTGCTGAATAGACAGTAGGAAGAATGGATTTGAAAAGATTGCTTAACCTTTCCTTCTCTAATCTTTCGTTTTCTTTTTTTATCTTTCGTTGTTTCTGCCCTCTTATAGTGCTGGTTACCCAACCTACCGCCCCAAGAGTTAATCCCCCTGCAACTAAATATGAAATCATCTACTATGTTTTTTAAACAGCTAACACTTTTACGTGAAATAAGCTTTAATATTACATATTATTTTGCGATGCAACAAGTTAAGGGATAAAAATATTTCTGAAATACGGGAAACCGTAATAAAGTCTTTTTATGTCTAGGAAACCCAATTTATTTTTTTTGTGGATATAGTTTTCTACAGTTCATACTAATATCCTCAATAGTTTTCCTGTATGAGGGGGCAAAAAAATTATTATATAACAGTTGAAAAGTTAAAATTTCTAATTAATTTTTATAATACTCTTGTTAGAAAAGATTTGGAAGCAGTCATATCAGTGTTATAACTAGCTTTCGTTTGTGAACTACTACTTATTTAAGATATATTCATAAATCTTATCTGTCATACTTCTTATTCCTTCATCAATCTTATCGCTTTCAATATTAACTTCAAATTTTTCACCTTCATAATCCGCAATCAGTTTTATTGATTTACCTTGATTTTCAATATGTAATTTAACTTCAATATTTTCATCAATGCCATCTACATAGCCATACTTTTTAAAATCTTGATATGTTAATTTATAATCAGTTTCCTGTACCGTATTGAACAATGTGTGCTCTAAATTAATCGTCTTTTTATGGGTATTTTTATCTATAATAGTAGTAACATTGATGAGTTCAAGGTCCTTTTCAGAAACTTGTTCTCTGATTACCTTATTTTTAACTATTATTTTATTAGAAATTTCCTTGTTTTTTATACCTAAGTTATGATATTTCTTTTCTTTAGTATCCCTAATTTTTAAATCATAGTTAGGATTATCAACAATTTTTGCAATTGGTTCAAAAATTTTAACTCTTTCTTCTTCACTGTAATTATTTAGAATTGATTCAAGTTCATTGTCATTTATATTTTCATCAAGTACAATTCTTTTATATTCATCTCCAACCGTGTCTGCCCATTCTTTTACTTCTTTAAATTCAATGTTAGTCTTCATCAATTTATCAGAAGCAAGTCCAATTTCAAAACTTCCATATTTCAAATCAACCATTCTTAAATCTGCATCAGCAGAAACTTTCTTTAGCATTGAATCTCTATCTGCATCAATAGGTATTATTTCACCAAATTTCTTCTCAAAATCTATTTCAATGAAATTTTTATAGGATTGGGATACATTTTTTAACATTGTATTAGTTAATTCTCTGAGACCTATTGTATCTCCAAATTTTCTGTTAGTTGTAGAGAATTTTAAATAAAATGAATTTTTTCTTAAATCTAATAAATAAAGTTTTCTATTGTATTCATTAATTTTTTCGTAGTAGTATGAGGATTCAATTGGATTAAATTCCAAAAATGAATTAGAAGCAGGTAAATAGTCTTCAGGTAATACATCAGGTAAAACTATTGTTGTATCAATAATATTCCCCTCAAAATCCTTTTCCAAAATACTTACAATATTAGTACTTTCAATTATTTCTTTTAAAGATTTATTTTTTGTTAAATATTCAAAAACCAAATCTTCATCAACTTGAAACAATAGAAATATATCACTATTATCGGAACCATCAACAAGATATAAAAAGTAATCTTTCTCATTTAGTCTTAAATGAGTCAAAATAGGCTCATCAAAATAAATGATGTCTTCTATTTTTTCAAACTTTGATAAGTCAAAATGCAGATTAGTTTTCATTTTCTATAATTTGAAAATTGCTTAATACGTCAAATTCTGTACTTGGATAGAAAGTGTAATGATTTTTGTTAACTCCTGATTGATGCTTTATTCCATTTTCATTTTTTATGGAACAAAAGGCAATTGCGTTAAATTCTTTTCTTCTCTTAGCAGGCAAACTATTTAATGCCTCTTGTGCTCCTTTTTCACTATTAAACGTTGACAATCCCCATGCTAAACAATTATCTTTTAAATGCTCCTTAAAACCATGAGGAACAAATGAGTTTTCAAAATTATCTTTATTTACCCATCTATAAAGTTTGATTTCCCCTATTTGATTTTCAATAGGACAATTATCAATTCTTGCTATGTGCTCCTGATGTAACAAATCCATTATAATTTCTAATATTAAATTTGCTGATAGCTATAAGCCATTCATGTGTTTTTAGCCAATGCCCTACTTAAAGATTTTTATGGGTTCATCTTAGATTTAGAACTTACATGATGCAATATACTATTTTCAGCAATGCAATTTAGAAATAAATTATATTATTGAATTACGAAAACCCGTAAACTAGCTCATTTTATATCTTGGTAAACCAATTTCTTGCTCTTGTGGATATGGTTTTCTAAATGTCATACTAATATCCTCTCTCATGTTTGTCTGGGCTTTTTGAGCCATTTCTTTATCAAGAGAGTATCGTGGGTCTGGAATAAATGGCATCTTTGCCATTTTTTTAATTGTAATTGTTGGAAAATGAAAGTCAACCTCGACAGTTCCAAGTAGCAAATAACAGCCCCCCCCTTGGAATGGATACTTTTCTAGACAATCAGAAAAGTGTGCCGTATCAAAGTACTCTCCTTCTGCATCAATCCAAGTACCGAAAAACATAGTTCCTCTCTTGGTTGGAACATGTTTTCTTGAAATCAGATAGGCTAACATTTTCACATCTTGTTTATGGTACTTTGTTAATTCTTTAGCCATGACACTACCTCTGTATTTTGTTTGCAAAATATCAAAAGGACTATAAGAAACTGGAAAACCTAAAATCTCTATTTCATCAAATGCATCTTCAAACTTCGCACGGTAATTTGAATTAGGTTTGAGACTATTCCTTTCTTCCAGTAAACCATTAAATTCATCAATTAAATTTTGCTTGCGCAGCAAATAATCCTTCTGTAAATGAAGAAAGTCAATAAAACTAAATAAATCTTCTACTGCTTTTGTAATCATTATATTTTCTTCTCGGTACTATAAAATTAGCTAGGGGTGCAGAGCCATAATCATTTTTACTAAAAAAATCACTTTTATGATGTACAATGAGGGGATAGGCGATCCTTTATAGTTCATTGTGCATCAACCAAAAACTAACTATTATTAAAAGTCAAATTTAAGCTGGTTATTGTTCATTTGAATATCTTGAAGTTTAAGAGAATTAATTCTACTGCCATCAACTCCAGCCCTAACTAAAGCATTTTTTAGTAAGGGGATGCTGCTCTCGCTATAATAAGAAAAATACCACGCAGAATCTGGGTTTACTGCTTTAGCCAATTCTACAAAGTATAAAATATCAACATCAGATATAGAATGACCAAAAATAAAAATCTCATCTATTTCACTTAATCTGTTAAAAAAATCAGAATTACTTTCAATAATTTTTTGAGTAGGTTTGTGCATCACTTTGAAATATTCGTACAAACTTTCTCTACCAGTATCAAATGAATAGTCGTAATCATCATTTTCCCTAAACCATTCTTCATAATCTTCCACAGCTATACTATCTGGAGGGGTGGGCGTTTCTTTTTCAAAATTTTTTGGATCTATACCGTGACCTTATATAATTTCGTCAGAACCATAAGAAATAGAATTATGAATATACCTTATTTGTCGGCAATCAACGTTATAGATTCTTTCTAAGGTATTTGTATAATTGAAATTTAGAAACATCGAAGTTGGGTCTAGTATCACCTTGTGAGAATGAACGTTCTCAGGATAGTCAACCGATATTATAAAATTTCTGAACTCTGATAGTAATCCTGATGTCAATTGTAAAAATTGCTCATGCATAATGTCTGGAAATACATAAAAATCATGTGTTTCAAAATTTTCACTAGCAATATTGGGTAAGTAATCGGAGTTTTCACTTAAAATCTCATCAGCATCAAGGTTTGCTAGGTTTTCTTCAAATCTAGCCCAAAGGCTACTGTCAGTTACTGGATAACTAATATACTTTTCCAATGTGTCGAATAATTCCGAATTAGTATTATTCAGATATTCTGAAAAATCTTTATAGCTAGTCTTTAATCCGTGATGAAGATCAAATCCATTGCCTATCACATAAAGTTTACTCATAAAATGGCTATTGTTTAACCAAATATACAAAGGTTTTTAGTAGTATGTCAATTTCAAAATGTTGAAAATGGACAAAATTTATATTTATTGAAGTTAAAAAATAGATATCTAAAAGTTGCAGTAAAAATAAGAATACCGCTTTACATCAGAAAATGTATTTTGCAAATACTATTTGTAAAAATTATATTTACTTTTGTTAAAGTAGAGAAATAAACAATGGCAAAAAAAATTTTTGAGCCTATTGATGGCAGCATTTTAGAAGGTTTGTCAAAGGTTTTAGCTAATACAGACAACGGATTAACAGGTACAGAATTAACAAGATTTATTCCAGAAGCGGGGTTGAAGGATATCGATGCTACAAATACAAAATGGAAGCGTCTTTTTAATAGTTTTATTGAATTCCAGAATAGAACCCAGACATCAAATCACATTTTAAGATTCATTAATATTACGATGAAACCTTCCCGTTATATAGGAAAAAGGGAACACTTTGACTATATGCGAGGTGAAATTAACAAAAGGCTTTGTTTTGTTGGCTTGTACCTAAATGAATCTGCAGTTCTTAATAATGTAGATAAAGTTAAAACTGTGGAAGAAGCGGAGAAGCGTGTTAACCGTTTTAAATCTAAGCTTGAAAACAGGAATATTCATCCTAAAATTTTTGAATATTGTAACACTGAATTGATTTCTGAGAATTATTTCCATTCTGTATTTGAGGCTGTAAAAAGCGTTGCAGAGGAAATTAGGCAAAAATCAAAATTGACTGTAGATGGTTCGGAACTCATTGATAAAGCATTTTCAGTTAATTCGCCAATATTAAAAATCAATTCGCTACAAACTGAAAATGAAAAAAGTGAACAAAAAGGATTTTCAAATTTTGTGAAAGGCTTGTTTGGGATGTTTCGCAACACTACCGCACACGCACCTAAAATTATTTGGCAGATAAGCGAAGATGAAGCGTTAGATATTATGACAACAATTTCTCTTATCCATAAGAAAATTGATAAAATAACCATTGCTGCTATTTGATATTTAAAGCTATATACTGAACAATCATCATTTATAAAAAAATGATGATTGTTTATTTTAAAACATAATTTTAAAAAACTTATTTATAATTTTTAAATAAATTATTTAAGATTTATTAGTTTCAGCAGATTTTCTCCAAACTGTATCAATTTGGGAACCTTATCATGAAACTCTACCGGAAGAAAAACTAAATTTTTCCAATCATTTGTTTTCTTACCAAAATCAACAATAAAATCATGAACTTTCCTTAGATGAGATTTTGCATCTTCCTGCTGTGGCAATGTTTCTGCTTCTGCTAAAGTTTTTAAATCTTTTAAACCTTCTACTATAATCTTTTTCCATTCATCGTTTTCAGTTTTAATCTGTTCAAGTTCTATCATCAATTCATTTACTTGATTGAACTCATCTTTGGTCGTATAGTTATACAGGTTGTTATCGCTTCCACCAATCTGAGAATTGTTGAAGCTGCCGCCATGAATATTAATTTGATCTCTCATTATTAATGTTGGTTGGTCATTTTTGATTTCAATTTGCTTTAAATAATCTTTCGCCTCTTTAAATGTAAATGGTTTTGAGATTGATAAGTAATAAGATAACTGAGATTCGTCAATCAAATTATTCACATAAAAAAATTCACTTCCTTTATCAGTAATCATCAATTTCCAGTCATGTAAGAGCTTTTGAATGGCATGATATCCTTCCTCAAATTCTGATAAATTTGCAACCAAGGCTTTAAGAATATTTCTTGTGTGATAAAAATCAAAAGTTTCTTTAAAAGCATCGCCGTAGGCAAGTTCAAAAATCTCCAGTAAAATATCTAATTCATCCAAACGTTTGTAATTGGAAATGTCTTTAATATTATAATCATCCCTGTAATCTTCTCGTTCCGTCTGGCTGAAATTATAAAGTAAATTTTTATATATCAGCAAAGTATTTTCAGCATTACAATAAAAAAGAACATTTAATGCATCGGCAGCAAATGATTCATCTTTTCCTGCGAGATATCGTTTGGCAATATTAAGAATAAGCTCTTCATTTAATCGCTTTTCTATCATAACCTCTACAGCTTTCCAACACAGGTACGAATTGATATCAAAGCAACATTTTTCCAGAAAAATAATTTGCTGTCCTTTTGGCAGTAATTCTATATATCTTAACAGAAAATTTTTCTGTGAATATAAAAACCTATCATTCAAAAAGTTTTCTTCTATAACAGAATATGCATCCTGCAATTTATTTTCGATAGCATATTCGATATGATCTTTTAACGATCCCGAATCCAATACTTCGGTATTAAGATTTAGAGCAATTTGCCGATTAAACAATTTTTCATCATCAATTCTTTCTTTGATAAATTCAGTATTACCTTCAGCATTGCCTAAAATATTACAGTATTTCAATGTTTTTAAATAAAAATCCTGTGAGTAATGGATATTATATTTCTTATCAAAAAAATACAATAATTTCATTATACTGTATCCATTGTAAAACCCTAAATTTCCATCAGACTTTATAGTAATTACTTTATCAAACATAAATTCTTCAGAGAACTTTCTGGCATTATTAATAATGAAATCGATATGTTCCTGCTTTACTTCAAAACCTTCGCTTTCTCTATCCTTAATTTTATCCTTTATCTGAAAAACAAGAAAATAATCGTTATTAATATGCTGAATTACGCTTTCTTTCGTTTTGTTATTATTATTTTTAACCGATGCTCCAATAACTTTATAAACAGACTTATGTATTCCGTGAATATCTTTTGAAGTATAATATTCCCACTCAATGTCATGAATCATTTTCCACGTCATTTGCTGTACATTGTTGTCTTCGAAAACCTTTGCAACTTCTTCTGCCAAAGCCTTCCTGTCAAAAAGTATTTCAAAATTACTCTGAACGAGTTCCTGTCTTTGTTTATTATTTTCAGCGATCTGATCTTGTGTTGGTAAATCATCAGGAAACTCATATCCAGCTTTTTTGAAAACTTCCTCAAAATAATATCCTAGTTCATATGAACTGTTAAAGTATCTAGATCGTAAATAATTAAGGTCAGTAAGTTTCTGAATTTTCAGATCTTTATTCTTATACTTTTCTACCAAATGATCAATGCACAGTTTATTATCAAACAAGCTTACCAAAATATAATTATTATCAGAAAGACCATATTTGTTGACAATGTATTTAAAAGCATTGATATCTTTAGAAGTACCATTTATAATCTCTGTTAAAATATTATCTCTTCTATAAAAAAAGCTGTCTTTTGGCCTTAAGAATGCATCTATTACTCTAAATAAAAAGTCATTATCTTTCTCTACAAAATAAAAAATTCTATCTATAAGCTTTGCTTTAAAATCTTTATTGTAAAAGTCTGAGAGCTTTAAATCAAACTTATCATTGAAAATAATATTTAATACCGCTAAAAAATTTTCAGCATTTTCTATTCTTAAAAATATTTTCTCTAACATATGGCGAGTCCCACGCATAGTATTATCTTTGATTCGCTCAGGCCTAATCTCATAAAGTTTGTATAGCGCATTTAAGAGGATATCAAAATAATTTTCAATATCTTCAAAATCTGCAATCATAGCAACAATCTGATGATTAATTTCCTGCGAGAAATCATTGCTAAAATGCTTCGCTATTTCTTTAAAAAGCTGTTGGTCTTGTAAATGAAAACCTTTTGCTCTAAATGCTTTTAAGGCTTCATCTGTATAGTCTACTCCATTGAATATAATATCTTTAAGCAAAATTTTGATATCAAGATCTTTAATATTATTATCAGTATAGGAAAGTACATCTAATGCAGAGATAACACTTCGGAAATGATTATTTTTCTTAATAATGCCAATCAGAAAATCAACATCAGCGAATTCTGCAACTTTATCAATTGAAAATCTTCTATCCTTTCCAAACCAAAATGTTTTCTCTACAGCAATCTCATTAAAATATTTTATAAAAATTTGATGCTGAGTTTCTATACTAAGCTTATCTTTTTCTGCTAAAAATAAAATTTCAGGCTCATTTTCTAAAAGCCACTCTTTAATTTCTGCAAGCTTTGCTTTGTCAATAATGTTAAGTAAAAATGTAATTGTATTAAACAAAGAAGGCTTTGTTTTGTTTTCTTCAGGCGTAATTTTAATTAAAGATATTATTTCAGATGCACTAAATTCAGCAAGGAGTTTCGCAGAAAAAAATTCTTGATAATTTTTATGCCTGAATGTATAATTATCAGTATCTGGCAATTTTTCTATAAATGATATTTCTTCAAAAATTGATTGATCTTCCTTACCTAAAAGATCATACAAATGACTTTCAGAGATATAGTTTTGCTGCATCAATTCACTGATAAAAGCAACTTTTTCTAAGCATTTTTTGATATGAGGAATTTGGATTTTACCTCTTTTGATAAGTTTTTCTTTGCTTAATTTTTTTAATTCGTTCTCTATAAATAAATCCCATGACTCAGCCTGTGTTTCGGGATAAACACCTTCTGCTTCAAAATAATCACAAAACAAATTTAGATTAAAAGGGTTTTCAAGATAAACTCTAAATTTATTGAGTTCAGCATAATTTAATTGCCGGGCAATCCGCCTTTCTAATAGATTGTTTATTTGTCTGTCTGTTAATCCGTCAAGATAGAAATATTTAAAACCGGAAACATTGATTAAATACTTCTCATAGATATTTGTTCTGCAACTCAGAACAACATTCATATTTCTATCATTGTTTTTAGTAAGAAAGCTCTCCAATTCTGAAATAAAATCTTGAATTTCTGCAATTTCATCTAACCCGTCCAAGATAAAGGTTATGTTAGGAAGTTCTTTCCATTCTTTAAAAGGGATTAGATCTTCAAATCTTGAAACTGGACGAAAGTTTTTGAGATTTATATTGAAGGGGAAATTTAAATGTTCTTCTCTTTTTTCCCACAAATGATCAAATAGCATATCCAGTTCTGTAGACTTTCCTATTCCAGGATTTCCTAATAACACAATCTTACCGTTTTGAGTTAGAATTTCAGAAAGGGTGTATCTACTTTGTTCCTCAAAAACCTGAATTTCTATACTGTCTTTATGCGATTTAATATATCGTTGTTCGTAATACATTTTATTATTTATTCGGGTTATTAGTAAACTTATCTTTAGAAAGTCCCTTAAAAAATTCTTTACCTTTTTGATCTACTTTCTCTTTAACTTCTTGAGGTATGCCATAATGGTAAACTTTAATTGCTTCACCTCCTACAGGATCGTCGGAAAATGTCGATGAATCTTTGTCATATATTTTATAATTGCACGTAAAAGATTTACTGGAAAAATTTATATCAATAATAGTAAATCCAGAAGCATACTTTATCTCCTTTTCATGTGGTTTGTCAAATGCCGATCGACCTCTGGTAAACAGAATTTTCTTATTATTTCCAAAGTCACTACCTCTGAACTTTTTGCTATGTTCGTGACCTAATAATAGAATTTCAAATTTTTTAAAATGTAATAAGTTCTCAATTTCATCTTTTTCATTTTCATTATAGCACTCTAAAGGATGGTGCATTACCGCAATATTTATTTCTGTATTATGTTTTTCAAAAAAGTTTACTGATCTATGAAATTGATTAGAACCTACAAAATGATTTGCCACCCGACCAGAGCTACAGCGCCACGAATCATTTATAAGAGCAATTCCAACCTTCGTCGAATTAAAATCGTAGATAACTTTTGATTCCAGAGCTGAAAATTCATAGTATTGATCTTCGTCTTTAGTATGATATCTACTTTCAAATTCTAAAAAATTTTGCAATTTCTCAAAATTCAAATTATTAAAATCCGTATTATACTTCTCACACAACCTGTTGACTTCTTTGGGTGTTGTCAATATACTTTTAACACCTGCTTCTTTAACTTCATCAATTTTATTTTGCTGTATATCATGATTTCCCGGTATAAATAGAATCTTTTCCTTTTTAATTTCTACTTCTGTACACAAAGGATCTATAAATTCTTTTTCAAAAATATCGTAAGGATTTTGAAAACTTTCATAGGAAGAAATTGCCCTAAGAGAATCCCCACCTTTATCGACTAAATCACCGGATATTATTATTAGATCAATATCAACTTTCTTATTAATTATCTTAAGTTCTTCGATAAGAGTTTTCCGATAATATAGTCTAAAATCCTCTATATTATCTTTACATAAATGAATATCAGACAAATGAATTATTCTCATTATACTTCATTTTTTAATCAGCTTATTAGCACTATTGCAATACGTTATAATTTAAATTTTAAGTTGCCCAAGGTTTGAACAAATCTGCTAAATTGCCAGATTTGGGATTTTGGTTTCAGTCAGAGCAATTATAAAATTGGATAGCAGAAAATGTTTTGGAATCGAAAATTTGCATTGCTATTTGTGACAGGAGAATTGTCATACAATAACAATTATTGTAGATAGAGTTGATATTCATGGTTTGAGATTTTTGTCTTTCAATTTACAATATATATTTGAAAAAATCTTTGTCCAGTGAATATTTACAATTTATCTTTATAAACAACTGGGAATGTTAAATTAATTCATTCTTTCATTTTTAGGGTTAATTTAGCAGTCAATGCTCCAATTTCCTGTTAGGTAATCTTGCATAATAAGAAGTGATCGGATATAATTTTGAGAAACCCAAAAAGATTTTTTTGAGATTAAGCGCCTTTCTAATTTTGCAACTGGAGAACGACAATTGTTTTCGGATGGTGATTATTTCTTTTAAAATCAGATGAATTACAGTCCAAAATGTTATGCTGAATCAAAGACAATTAATACATTTGGTAAAACTAAAAACTTTGAAAATTTGGTCTTCAGATTCACCTGATTCTAAATCTTCGTTTAAATAAATAAATGCAAGATGACAAAAGCGTATTTTTCAGATATCAGAAGTAGAATTATCGAGCAAATCAGTAATTCTAAAGAAGAAATATTAATATGTGTTGCCTGGTTTACTAGTTGGGAAATTTTAGGAAAACTTATTGACAAAGCAGAAACCGGCTGTACTATTAAAATAATAGTGAATGACCACTATGACAATAGAAGATTGAACTTCTCAGAATTTATCCGGAAGGATGGATCTATAAAAATCCTATCAAGTGAAAAAGGCCGATTCTTACACGACAAATTTGCAATATTTGACAATAAAACATTGATAACAGGTTCTTACAACTGGACTTACTCCGCTGAATTCTACAATCACGAATATATAGTAATAACCGATGAAAGCGTGATGATTAAACAATTCTCAGTAAGATTTAGAAATCACGAAAAGTCTGTTATTGATTTCGAAATTGAAAAATTAAAAAAAATTTCAGTTATTGATTCTGAATCTAATGAGGGAGACTTTAGCAGATTAGAAAATGAACTGCTAAAAGAGCTAATAGAATCAGTAGAACTTTCCATAAAAGCAGGTGCCAAAATAAATAGAAACATAATCTTAGATATTTTGCATCGTTATGGTGCAATTGGCGCTTCCAGAAGATTAGTTCGAGAAGGTGCAGATCTTATTCAATCAGGGTTACAGAAAATGTTTCATATTAACAGACTCGACCTTACGATAGAGAATATTATTCTAAAAGAGAAATACAGAAGACTTTTTGATGATCAAACTATTGAGAAGGCCAGTGAAAAATTAAAAAAATTAGGACATACATTTTAAAAAAAAATTTAAATGCAAAAAAAATTATACAGAGTCGAACATAATAAAATCGACCTAAATAAAATATATGATACAAGGAATAGAAGTTATGGTCAGAGTTTGGGTCAGAACTTAGATTTAAAAAGCTTTAATCATTTTTTTAGTAAATATTTTGAAGTGATGCTTCAGAACAATATATCAGTTGATTTTCTTGTATCTTTAACTCACCAGATTCACGCATTAGGTAATGCATACACAAAAATCCTAAATGAAGCCATTGACGATGAAGGTTATATTAATATCCAAAAATTAACAAAAAATGAAAATCATAAGAACCAAAGAATATTAGTAAGCTATATTAATTATTTTATTCAAAGCTTCGATGAAGAAAACAAATTCCCATATTTTAATGATGGTTCAATTCTTTGGGAATTTATGTTGGAATTTGTAAGGCTCAATTTGTACAATGATTCTACACCTCGTTTAACTTCAGTTTTTTTCTTCAAGGACATCAAAAGCTGTGACTACCACATTCAAAAGCACCTAAATGGGTTTGGAAAAAAGTATGAAGTTGAAATAATTGATGAAATCAGCCATTTTGAAGGAGATATGACAATTATCGACAATGTTGAAAACCAAATCAAATTTGATGATCTAATCGATGAATTTGGTGATTACTGGAATGGAAAAACCACTTCAGAGCCAATTAAAGAGATTGTTTTCCAAGGAACATATAAATATATAAAACAGCTTTAAAGATGGATACCAAGCCAAGAGAGATGTTAGGTCTTTATTATATCAAATCCGATTTATTAAAATACGGTTTCGAAATGCATTCCGAATTATCATACGATGTTAACGGAGCTGATTTTATGATAACACAAAAAATAGACAGTAATAAATTACATTTTATCACAGTACAAAGTAAATCAAGGACAATAAAAAGAAGTACTAACATAAGAATTCCAAAGAAATATGTCACAAAGAATTTCGTGCTTTTCATTTATTTAATTGACGAGCAGAAAAATGAAAATCTTTTTTGTTTTTTCGATACCGACTTTGATATTTTTAAAGAAAAAGATTCAGAATATACATTAGGCGTTACACAATCAAAGATCCAATCTCTAAAGGAAGAATACAGTTTTGATCAAAAAAAAGCACTTAGAATAAATGGCATATTTGATGAGTTAAAAAAGAAAAAATATACTACAATTATTATTGATGGAATATTTCTCGAAGAAGCATTAAGGGAGACTAAGAAAATATACACGGAAATCTGGAATCGCAAATTCGAGGAAATCACGCTTAAAGACTTGGTAGATAAGATAATTTTACGGTTCAATAGATTTGGCGATAATTTTAATGCAGAGAATACAAATATCAATTGCTATGTATATATCAGTAAACATCACGGTCTTGAAGACCACATAATAATTAAAGATGATGACGATAATTTTGAAACAAGTGAACCTTCAACAAATATTTTCATCAATCACACTAAGAAGTTAGTGGCTTTTGAGGTAATGGAAAATATCGATCGTTTTAAACAATCTGATAATATTATTCTCATAGCAAATGACATTATTTATGAACATTTTCTGGAAAATTTAGATGTTGATACAAAAAGTATTATTGTCGCACGTCTAAAAATAGATGAACGTCCTAATGAAATGTACGTAAAATATAGATGGCAGGATATCAGCTATCCAATAGGATTGGCCTTGGGTCTGAAATCTTTCGAATTATAAAAAAATAACATTTGTGAACAGAGAAATTTTAATAAAGAAATCATTGAAGGACTAAGTATACTTAGATATAAAATAGAATCACTGGCTGAGTTAAATCTTTACGATGCTAATGTCATATATGAATATCATATTAAGGAAATTCTTAATATTCTCTACGACTGGAAATTGATTAATTCAAATCAAAACAACAGAAATAGTCCAGCAATAGATTTGGAGGATATTGAGAACTCTATTGCAGTTCAGGTAACTTCTACAAGTAAAAAAGTTAAAATTCAAGATACATTAAGTAAGTTTTTCAGCAACAATTTAGATTCATCATTCAGAACACTATTTGTTTTTATACTAGGAAATAAACAGAAAACCGTTACGGTTTTCCGTAATGAATTGTACGGGTGATAATTTACTTTTGAAAATGATATCAATCGGTTTTGATATCAAAAGTAATTATTAACCATTTTTTTACGCTATGAATACAATCGAAGCGATCAAGCCGGGACCGAAACCCAAAAAACCAGATGGGGAACCCGACAGAAGAAGGAGGGTAAATCCCCCAAACCAGCCTAAACATCCAAAATTGAAACCTCATGAACACGAAAAAGGGGATTAGACTTGGATAAAATGTAGAAGCAGCTCAATGGCTGCTTCTTTCCATTATATTTTTCCTGAGATTAAGTTCTACTTCTAAATTCAAATGATATATTAAAATTATCTTTTAGAATTATATGTGCATCAAACTTTTTTCCATTTTTACTATTCATGTTTTTGATCAGCGGCGTTTTTCTTGTCATTAACAATGATGTAATATGATTGATGCTAAGTTGTATACCGCATATTGTTCTAAAGAGAATCCAGTTGCATTGTTCATCGGGGCATTTTACGATTTTTTCGTTGATGATGAGGTAATGTTGGTGGCATTTGGGGCATTTAAGTTGTGGGATATTTTCCTGGGGAATATGCAGTGATAAGAGTTCACTGGTGATTTCAGTTGTGTACTGTTGGATGTCATTGATGAATTGATTTTTATTGAGTTCTCCTTTTTCGATTTTATCCAGCGCTATTTCCCACTCTGCAGTCATTGCTACATTGGCTATTTTTTTGTCTTTGGTAAGATTAAAAACTTTTATGCCTTTCTCGGTGGGAACCAATGTCTTGTTTTTTCGGATGATATAGGTTCTGCCGAGCAGGGTTTCAATGATGGATGCCCGGGTCGCCGGGGTGCCAATACCTATATTGTGAAGGATCTGCTGTTGCTCTTTATTTTCGGTTTGCCTGCCCGCATTTTCCATGGCTGATAACAGATCGGCTTCCGTGTATAGTTTGGGAGGGGTGGTTACTTTCTCTTGGAGTTCAGCATTTGAAATTTTAAGCTCGTTACCGGTTTTGAATTCCGGGAGGTCAATAAGGGCTTCTTGGATGTTGATAGTATTGTCTATTGGATCGGGATCGGGATTTGTACTGTCAGTCAAAATTCCTCTGACAGCCCGCCAGCCTTTGGTGATTATTTTTGCACCTCTGATACTAAATTGGTAGTGATGGACTTTGATGGTGATGTGTGAAATTTCCTTGGAACAGTGTTCTGATAAGGATTCCAGTAACCGGTGCACGATCATATCATAAATACTTTTTTCACTGGCTGTTAACGCCGATGGGATTTTTGGGGTGGGTAACAATCCGTGGTGATCGGTGACTTTTAGATCATTAACGATGCGTTTATTGAAATTACCGAATTTTAAGGTGGCAATAGCTGGCTTGAACTGATCCGTTGTATTGAGGGTTCTGATAAGTTCAGGAATTTCAGTCCACATATCTTCAGGAATGTATTTACTGCCTGTTCTCGGATAGGTAATGAACTTTTTTTCATAGAGGCTTTGTGCAGTCTGTAAGACTTCATCTGCCGTTAATCCGAGTTTCCGGTTGGCCTCTTTCTGAAGTGCTGTCAGGTCGAAAAGCAGCGGTGATGATTCTGTAACCGTTTTGACGGATACATCTTCAATGATGGCCCTGCCCTCGCGCTCGATGGCTTTTAAGATAGGGTTGGCCTGTTTTTCATCCTCCCATTGTGCATCGGACAGGCTTGTAAAACCTAAATAATCCTTACGGTGCCTGAGCTGGATCTGCCAGTATTTCTTTTTTTTGAAACTGTTGTGCTCCTGAAATCTTTTACAGATGAGAGCCAACGTCGGAGTCTGAACCCTTCCTAAAGAATAGACATCGTTTTGGGCAACAGTACTCAATGCCTGGCTGGCATTGATGCCTACGAGCCAGTCGGCTTCACTTCTGGCTTTTGCAGCATTGTAGAGATTGTCAAAGTCTGAACCGGCTTGAAGATTTCTGAATCCTTCGGTAATTGCTTTTTCCGTGAGTGAACTGATCCAGAGCCGCTCAAATGGCTTGGTGCATTTCAGGTAATCATAGATATAGCGGAAGATCAGTTCGCCTTCGCGTCCCGCATCGGTTGCCACGATAATGCTGTCGCATTGGTTGATGACATTTTTTATAATTTTCAGTTGTTGTATGGCGGAGGGATCCGGCTTATAGGTATTGGATTGTTTGGTTTTTCTTGGTGTTAGTAGGAATGGATTTGGAAAGATGGGTAAAGAGGCTTGATCAAAGCCCCTTATCCCGTAATCTTCCGGCATACCCAATGCTACCACATGACCCAATGCCCAGGTCACACAATACCCGTTTCCTGTTAAGTAGCCTTCTTTTCTTTCAGAGGCATTGAGAAGCTGTGCGATCTCTCGTGCCACACTGGGTTTTTCTGCAATAATGGCTTTCATGTCTTTTGATTTTTAATTATAGTTTACGCCCTCGGGATTTAGCGGGTTTCTTTTGCTGTTCTTCTTTCTGCTGCGCGTTGGCAGGCTGCTGTTGTTTGGAATTCAGCGGCTCTTTGATGTTCTTGGTTGCTTCATTCGTCTTACCGTCGGAATTGACGGCTTTTTGAGTCTTATGGTCTTCTGATGGCTGCGCTTTTTCTTTCAGTTTATTAGGATTGGTGAAGGAAAAATCGGTCTTGGAGGTTTCTTTGTTGAAAGTGATATAGCCCTGGTAAGCCTTTCCCTTGCTGTCGGTCAGCCCGTCCACGTAAATAGTCTCTCCTGCCTTGAATTTTTCATACTGCTGGTCATCGAGTTCCTGGCCTCTGAAAATCCGTGGGACTTCACCATCAGAATTTTGGCTCTGCTGTTTAGATGTGCTTTGTTCGTGATTTTGTTGCTGTCTTTGATCCTGTTTTGGATTGTTATTGAAGATAAACTCAACATACCGCTTGTCCGCATTGAACTGGACGGTCGCATCAAACAGCTCGCCTTTGGTGGAGGTCATCCCTTCAAGATATAAAGGCCTGCCTTCGAGCAAGGTCTGTTTTTGGTGGTCATCGAGTTTGATCCCCTTGATTTCATCCGGAACTTTCATGTATTCTGCCCGGTAAGCGACCAGTTCATTCGTCAGCCGGTCCCGGCTGATCACGGAGGGAATAATTTCATTGGTCTTGGGATTGACCAGATCGACTACCCTTCCCATATTTCCGCTTTCCTTCAGATTCTTTTTGTCTTCATCACTGAACTCGTGGCCCAGGAATTTCAGGTTGTAGTTGGGTTCTCTGCGGATGGCATGGAGCTGGACAGAAACCCCATCCGTATCTGAAGGCTGTAGGGAAAGGCGAGCGTCCATTTTGCTCACGGCACTGCCCAGCTGGATCGTGATTGGGACTAAGGTGTTCGTTTTGAATCCTCTGAGCATAGAGTCCAAAGCATTGAGCTTTTCAAGTTTTTCCTGGTTGAGGCCAAGCTTTTCCATGGTCTTCCAGTCGATCTGTTCTGCTGAGTAACGGTACTCTGTTTCGGTGTTGGGGGTGTTTTCCATTGTATTCTGATTTTTAATTGGGTTAGTCTCTTTTGGTAATACTTCATAGTCCTTCAGTTTCTCTTCTTCTTCCGGTGATGCCTGGTCAACATACTTTTGGAGATCTTTTGCGGTATTGACCGCATCGTATTCCGAAACCCTGAAAAAGTGGAAATGGGTCGGGTTCTTGAGCTGGCGGTAAAAATTAGAGAAGAAGTTGGAGAACACGTCACCGTGCTTATCTACTCTGATGATAGGCTCATTGTCTTTTTTGTTTCCGGGAGAAATCTTTTTGAGCGTTCCGTCCTGATCCACGCCTTTGACCATCTCAATGGTATTGGTATCTTTATCCAAAACCAGCAGTGTATCTGAGGTAGGCTGGATTTCATTCGTTGGATCCTGATTTTGAGTTTCTTCTTCCATTTCTAAAAGTTTAATGGAGTGAAATTAAATTCAGAGGCTTTACTCTTTTAGAATAAGGTAGATCTTTTACCTGTTTGGCGGTTGCTGTCCTGCTCCGGTCAGGATTTTAAGGATTCCCTGATAAGCTGATGGACATCGGATAGCTTGTAATACAGCTTTCCGCTGATCGTATAGTACGGCAGCTTTTTATTGGTACGGTAGCGCTGGAGGGATCTTGAGCTTATTTTAAGGAGTTGCAGCACATCCTGGTTGTCGAGCAGTTGCTCGCCATCTACTTCGATAAATCGGGATTGGTTATTTACGACCTGTTCTTTCAGGAGATCGAATCGTTCCATGATCCGTTCCATCCAGACGATAAATTCTGTTCTTTCGATATTCATAACGGTGATTTTTTGATGTTAATAAGTTTGAACAGTTGATCAACTTTACTGAGGTAAAATTGAGTAATGAACATCAGATAAAATCACTACTTCTTCGTAGTACCGAAAAGATTTTTTGTCAGGCACCCTATTTTTTTTGAATATAATGAAAGAAAAAAATAGATGGTTCTGGATAAATAGATAAAAAGGTCCATTGGAAAACTTTATCTTGCATAAAAAAACAGCCGTCTTCAACAAGTGAAGCGGCTGTATGCATTTCCAAAAGATTGGATGGGGTATGGTTACTTTTCTGAGAACTTTGAGATAATTTTCATCAGGTCAATACCTTTTCCCAGCACGGGTTTGAAAATATCCCCCATACTCTCTATCCGTTCTAAAGCATTGAATATCGTAAAATCGTTCATCTTCAAACCTTTTTTTACCTCATCCCATTCCAGGGGCATCGATACCGTAGCCCCGGGCTTAGGTCTGACAGAATACACGGAAGCAATGGTCGCATGCGGTCTGTTTTGTAAAAAGTCGAGATACATTTTTCCTTTGCGGTCCGAGATCTGCCGTTCTATGGTCGTTATTTTCGGAAGCTCTTCGTGGACCAGTCTGACAATAACTCTTGCAAACTCTTTGCTCTGTTCATAAGTATATTTATTTCCGAGCGGAATGTAGATATGAAGACCGGTAGAGCCACTGGTTTTACAGTAGCTGGGAACGCTAAGGCCGTCAAGGATCTGTCTGGTGACCTGGGCGGTTTCGATGACCTGATCGAAGGTATTCTTATCAGGATCAAGGTCAATAATGCAGTAGGTTGGATGATCCGGCTTCCTGACGGTACTGTTCCATGGATTCATTTCGATGCAGGCCAGATTGGCCATGTATAACAGTGTGGCTTCATCACTTCCTACCAGATATTGTTTTTCCTTTTTGTCAGCGTCACTGTGATAATTGTATCTTTCGATCCATTCCGGAGCCTTTCCCGTGATATCTTTAAAGTAGAATCCTTCTTCTGCAATCCCGTTGGGGAAGCGGTTCATGCTCTGCGGACGTCCTTTGAGGTACGGCAAAATGAAAGGTGCTACCTGGTAATAATAATTGATCAGGTCCCGCTTTGTTATTTTATCGTCAGGCCAAAATATTTTATTGAGGTTCGTAAACTTCAATTCATGCCGGTTGACTTTCTTAACTTGTGTGGCTTCCGTAGGATTGAGGAGCGACTTTCTTTTGCCGGTTCCACGGGGTTTTATAATCGCATCATCAGCCACAACATTTTTGGTCTCCGCTTCTTTTTCAAGAACAACTGTATTGGCCTTCTTATCATCTCTCATCCCTTCAAATGACGGGTGACGCATCACACCATCGGTCGTCATTTCAGTATAACTGACCTCTCCGATGAGTTCCGGTTTAAGCCAGGTCACTGTTGCGTGGGGAGGATTGGGACGGAAACGGGATGGCTTGTTAACATCCGGCTCTTCGGCAAAAGGCACTTTCTCGGTAATCAGTGGTTTGAACTGTTCCATCATCTCCTTCTGCATTTTAGCATTGAAACCGGTACCCACTTTCCCGGTGTACATCAGTTTTTTGCCTTCATAGACTCCTACCAGCAAACTGCTGAATAGTTTATTTGAATCATCATTGAGTGTAAAACCTCCAATAACGACCTCCTGTCTTTTGTTGGCTTTGATCTTTAGCCAGTCTTTTGTCCTGTTCTTTGTATGGTATTGGCTATCTTTCTTTTTGGCCATGATCCCTTCCAGCCCCATTTTTTTGGCGGCTTCCAGAAATTCTAATCCGGAGGTATGGAAATCCTGACTAATCAGGATCGATTCATGTTGAGGCAGAATGTTTTCCAAGATCATTCTTCTTTCTGTAAGTGGAAGATCTTTGAGATCCTTGCCTTCATACCAGAGAATATCAAATACGTAATATACTAAATCACCGTCTGCTTCGCTTCGCCAGTTTTGAAGGGAGCCAAAATCTGCAGATCCTTTTTTTCCCAATACAACGATCTCGCCGTCAATAATGGCATTAAGTTTCATTTTTTCCAATTCCTGCTGGATCGGATAGAACTTTTCAGAAAAACTTTTATTGTTTCTGGATTTAAGTTCCACCGTTTTGCCGTCCATAAAAGCTACGGCCCTGTAGCCGTCCCACTTGATTTCATAGAGCCATTCGTCACTGTCAAACGGCTGATCCACCAATGTGGCCAGCATAGGCTCCACCTCATGATAGAATGGCTGTTCCGGCGCATTCTTTAATAAATTGCTTGCTTTTCTTACCGCGGTCTTTTTCTTTGGAGCTTCTGCATTAAGCTGCGAATCAACGAGATCAACCGCTTTTTTACCGGCATCCTTTTGATCCTTCGCCGTACTGTCAACTTTAACAATATTTTCCCCGTAGACCTTATCGGGAGCCTGTTCCATCTCCGCAATGGTTTTTTTTGAGATCACGGATTTATCTTGTAAGGTTACCTCATCTTTTGTAGCATAACGATCCTCCAGCTTCATCAGCAGCCAGCCGTTCTCTCCCCTACCGTATGCTTTGACCAAAGCAAATTCCCCTTTTAACTTCTTGCCCTTCAGCTTGATTTTAAGCTTTCCCGAGTACAGTTGATGCAACAGGTTTTTTTCCTGTTTTTTCAGATCACCCTCCACAGGTTCAGCAGCCGCATAGGTTCCTTCATCCCAGACAATAACGGTTCCTCCACCGTATTGCCCCTTGGGGATGATGCCTTCAAAATCTTTATAATCGTACGGATGGTCTTCTACCATCATGGCAAGACGTTTAATATCCGGGTCCAGTGACGGCCCCTTTGGAACTGCCCAGCTTTTCAATACCCCGTCCATCTCCAGGCGAAAGTCGTAATGAAGATGTGAGGCGTCGTGCTTCTGAACGACAAATCGAAGTTCTGTGCCTGAAGGGCTGCCTCCGAATGGTTCAGGGGTTTTATCTTCCGATCGTTTTTTATGGTAATCCGATAATTTCATACTATTGATTTTTGGATAATAAAAATCTTTCTGACGAAGCCAGAAAGATGAAATATGATAAGCGCTTTCTGTATAAAGCTGCTGGATTGAATTATTTTTTGTCCTTTTCTTCCAAATACGCTTCAAGTACTTTTCGGTCGTTGGATCCTGTGGCACGGATTGCTCCCGTTACCGCCTGGGAACTGACATTCATCTTTTCTTTGAAATACTGGATTTCATAATTTTCCGAGCCGCTTACCTTGCTGCGGTCACGCTGGTTTTTCTTTGATTTGTTGTCTGCCATAACTTTTATATTTTGTCATAAGATGAACAAATAAAATGCCAGCAAGATATTTATTATCAATCGGATAGCACATCAAGAGGCCAATGTGGTAGGTCATAATATATTTTACTTAATAAAAGATCTATGCATGATCAATTTTTAGAAGCCCTGTTGTTTGCATCTGCTTGAAAACCCGTATAAAACAACCTTAACATTATTCATAAAAAAGGAACCAGATTAACGCCGCCTTGATTTTTTGATACTAACACTAAACAAAAAACGCTGTAAATAAATTTTACAGCGTTTTAACGAATTTTATTTTTCCGACCTGGCGGAGATTTAAGATTTCTATTACCGCATTTTATATCAAAACATAATAGGTAAGAATAAAAATAAGTGCAGAGCATAAGGCAAATAAAGACCATCTAAATCTTTTGACATTAAAATATTGAAGTAAACTTAATACCAGGCAATCGGATATAAATCCAATTATGAAATATAGTAAACTAAAATACAACGCATACGCAAAGATTTCTGATCCGTACCCCTCAGCAATTAACAAAATAAGCAGAGGTATTATAAATAAAAGAGTATGGTATATTAAGTTAAATAATATTATCTTTTTCATTTATTTTAAAATTTTACAACTGTTCTTTTTTCAGTAGTTTTAATCCATTCACCTGCCTTATTTTGCTGATAGACATCAACATTCGTGTAGGTTACAGTAGTTTTATTTTCAAATTGTTTGTAATGCATATTCCTATTATACATGTAATTATTGATTGTATCGACTTGGTTGCCAGCAACTGTAAATGTTTTAACGCCTTCCCGTAATCTTACTTCTGTTTCAAAGACGGCACTATTTTCTTCAGTACTGCCGCCATGACCTGCCACATATTCAAAAGTAAACATATCTATTTTTCCTCCACCTAGCTTAGTTTGTAACGCGTCCGACAAACTGTTGACGTACTCCAAGTACAAATCTGGCCTTTTAGCAATTTTATCTGGCTCATGCCAGTCACCTAAATGACCTATTCCATTAGCATACATATGATTACCATCTGAAAGCCGGGAATGGGCATAACTATCACCAAAATAATGTAATGCAGTTCCTATTTCTTCGTATGTATTGGCATTGGTCAGCATACTCCTTCCGGTATTTCGAGCATCTACGGATCGTCCGCCATTGAGAGCGTGCATACTTCTTTGGAGTACCGGATCCATCCATGTACTTGGAGAAGACAGTACTTCTCCGCTTCTGCTCATAATATTATCAGGAGCTTCAGTGAAGTAAGCTAATGTGTAAGCATCTCTTCTTCCCAATATTGTTGCCATCAAATAAACGGTCCAAAAATGCCCATCGGTTTCATATAAGCCATCTGCATCTATATATTTCGTCGGATTATTAAATGCATATCTGTAAGGACTCCAATCACCGGATTTTTCCGCCAGCGGATCCACTACTCCCCACCTTCCGATATCCGGCATATAAAATCTTGCTCCATAGTCGTACATTCCCGATTCTTGTATCTCTTTACCATTATACTTATAACTCTGATATCCTCCCAACGAACTCTTTAATCCTCCAATGTGATTTGATCCGAAAGCATAATAATTATTCGTATCGGTTATCTTCAGTTCACCATTACTATCTTTCTGATAGCTTATCCGCGCATTCCCCAAATGATCTCTGTACTGGTAAATATACCGGTTTTCTCTGAAACTGTAAAACCCTTCAGCGGTCGGCACAAAATCAAGGATCCACACAGGTGTTAGGGTTCCAGGTAGCGTGGGAATAACCGGGTCTTTAAAAGCCTCTTTTTCATAGGCAACACTCGTGCGGCACCAAAGGCATTGGGTAACCTCTGAATAGCTATACTGGAAACCGTCCAGATAATCCGTAATATTGTTCGTAATCGTAGGATTTCCTCTGCCCCCGCCACTGTAATAGGTTTTACGAACTTTTGTACCGTCTGCCCTGTATAAATAGTTTAAGCTAAAGCTGGTAAAAGTTCCAAAAGGATTAGCCTGAGTAATTCCATAAGAATTAGGCAGGTTCAAATAATTATAAGCAATGCTGTTAATCCCCTTATCCTTCATATTGATCATACTTCCGTTAAGATTGTAGTCAATGATGTTATTACCACCTTCGTAACCGGTGCTGTTTAGCTGATTTTCGATAATTTTAGTTAACCGGTTTCCTGTGTATTGATAGTCCAGATTATCTACCAATGTACTTGTAAGCAATGATACAGGAGTTGCCGTACGTTTAAGATTTGAGATATTACCGTTCAAATCATACGTTAAATACTCATCAAAATTACCGCTGATTCCGGTACTTGGTTCTTTATAAAATGCATTTGTCAACCTGTTGAGTTTATCGTAGGTATAATCATATCTTTTTAAAAGATTTTCAGAACCATTATTCCAGTCGATCTCCGCAATATTCCCGTTGAATCTGCCGGGAGCAATATTCGCACTTTCCGGATTATTATATTTTATCTCATATCCAAACAGCTTACCGTTAAGATTTACAGGATCATTGATCTTGGTCATCCATCCCCGTATATTATAGTTATAACTGATGTCTTGCAGAGGCGTCAGAGGAGAAGCCCCCCCGACCTTTTTTCCGGAAAGCTGACCAAGTTCGTTGTAGGTATTCCTGGCTAAATATTCCACAGGACTGCTATCTACCTGATGGGTATGAGTGAGCAATCTATTTTGGTGGTCATAAGTGAAATTCTCTGTAATCACCCTATCAATATCAGAATCAAGTCTTTTATGAGTGGTAATCTTCTGATAAGTAATACCTGCAAAATCCAACTTGGAGTCTACCTTCGTACGTCCTCCTAAGTGATTAATAATATATTTCCCGATAACTCTTGTTTTTTTATCATAATAAGTATACTCTTTTGTCCAGTTATCATCTTCTATATTTTTAACCAAGCTCATTACCGATAAGCTTTTGGTACTTAATCCATCTGCGGAGGGAGTATCCGTAAGTGTTGCATCTCCAAGAATATTGGAAGGAAAAGGAGGGTTAAAGCTGTATGAGGGGTAGGTATCGTAATAATTGACAGATAATACAGTGTAGTTGTACTGAGGATACGACGAATTGGTTGTATAAAAAACATCGATCCCTGTATTGTTGAAACTAGATGCTGTCCTTATTTCATTATTGGAACCAAATCCCTCTACTACAACTGCCTGTTGGGCTCTGCCCGGTGGGCTGTCTAAAATACCTGTATATATAGGTCTTGAAAATTGATCGTATTTTGTAAAGAGCCATTTGCCTTGCCCCTCCAACACGGCATCACGGGTCAAAACTAAACGATTCTGATTATCATACACCATATATTCCCAGCCTTTACCCGGAACTTTCTTCTCGACCAGCCTATTTCTGTTATCATATTTATATTGAAAGCACAGGCTATCCAACACAGTATTAGGAAGTAATGTTCCTCCCGTTAAATTTTTAATTTCGTCAACTGCTTTAGGGGAGATCACATAAGCCAGCTGATCAAATTGATTGTAAACGTAATAGGTATCTGCGCTCTCAGATAAAGTAATCATCTTTCTTACAAGTACAACCTGACCTTTAGCGTTCTTAAATTCAATGGTTTTGTTACCATCTTCATCAGTAACAATATTTTTATATAACTGCCCTGTTCCGAAAATTCCAGAAAAATTAACTTCAGATACAAAACTCCCATAGTTAAAAGAAGCTGAATATTTTTTTACCTCACCATCTGTATTTGTATCATAATTCAATATAATGGGTTTATCGTTCCACGCTGTTCCAACATTTTTTTGTTGAGAAATTTTGCTTAGCGGAGAGCTGTCGAATTGCTTTTCAGCATAGATTTTTTCGTTTCCGTAAAGATCATTTTGAGTAGCATTACTTAAAGGAGAGGTATAAATTGCGCCATTTTGAGTTGCGGGTTGAGGAACCGGTAAATATTCCAATGCCTGTCTCCCAAATCCGTCATATTCAATATAGTTAACGACATCTCTCCCTTTGGGTGAGGCTTTTACACCAACCGTTTGTTTAGGTCTTCCTAAACCATCGTAATATTTAACGGTATTAAATTGTTTTGCACCTGTAGTAGTAGAATTAACCGGTTCCAGATATGATCTTATCTGTATATAGTTTTGATTATCGCTAGGTGATGTTTGTCCATATGTTAGTCCCGATAATAATATTGATCCTATCGGTAGTAGTATTTTTTTCATGATTGATTTAGTTATTTATCATATTCTACTGAAAATCCAACCGTAGATGTTGGTTGAGGAGCTCCACTGTTTGCGCTTACAATGACATAACCATCTGGAGTAATGGTTACTTTCCAATTTCCACTATTGATATACTTTATAGTTGAAGGCCTGCATGCTGCTCCGATATATCCAACTGAAACACCTCCAGCAGTATATGACATTCCGGATGGCGGGTTTGCACTATAAGTAAGAATCATTGAAATATGGTTAAGTGCTGTTTGCTGTATAGAGCTGTAATTTACATTTGCATAATAATTTGGGGTAAAATCACAAGATACAAATCCGCATGGTCCACTCGTATTAGCAACTGTTTGACCATTCACATTGATATCATTTTGGGCCTTTTGATCAGCATCAGCCTGATTGATATATGAATAATGCTTCCCTGCAGGTACATAATAGTAGTACTGACCACCAACAGAGGTTGGTGCTGTACATGTGGAACTATTTCTATAAAAATACTGACCTCTGGCTTCGTTAAAATATTTTGTTATTGTATTATTAAGATTATAATTATATTCCTTAATAATGTTATTATCTTTATCCAGCACTTTTTCTAAACGATTGTTCGTGTCATATACATTCAATTCTTTTGTACCGGACGGCTGGATACTGTTCTTAATTCCGATAAGGGGGTCATAAGTAAATGTAGTAACTTGAAAATCTTTTAATTCAGTTTTATTTTTGAAAGTTTCTAAAGCATTGACAAAGGTTGCTTCAGACAAACCATCAATATCAAGATCAGATTTTTTGACAATATCTAAATCTAAATAGGAATTAACATTATTGGGATCTAGATTAAATGACTGCATTACCTGCTGATAAGAGGCACCATAAATTTTTGCTATAGGTAAGCTTTGCTTATACCCCCAAATTATTGTTTCGTATACGCTTCCATTATGCTTTTTTTCAATCACATTTCCATTAACACCAATCTTAGTGACTTCTTCAGCACCATAATAATTATTTCCATCAAGGCTGGTTTCTTGTTTAACGCCCAAAATGACATTCTGATTTGTGGCAGACGAAGTTGGAAATGTAAACTGATTATATTGAGTCCTACTCTTTACAATACCACCTCCATCAGTTGTTAAAGTGGATTCAGCGACTTCATTTAACCTATTTTGAGCCCGCAACGCATTCCCTATTGTTGTGGTAGACTCATATGCATACTTAAATTCAGTTTTGGTAATATTATTTGCTATCTGTTCCTTTATCTCAGAAACTTTTCTTTCATTATTATAAGTGAATGTCTTTGTTTTTTGTACTGATCCATTATTAAAAAATGATTTTGTGACAATTACCTTGGGATCATAATTGAATGAGTAATATTTTTGTACGCCACCAAATACTCCTATATCTAATGAAGAAGAATTAGCCACATGACGGTAACCTCCCATACTAATCCTGTTTAACTGATTCCACTTAAGCTGATACGTATATTCAGTTGATTCTACAATATTATTATTGTTGTCAAAAATTTCCTGTTTTATTAATTTACCATTTACCCTGCTCATATCGGCTTCAGGAAGTAAAAAAGGTGTTGACGTGACATCCAGCTCATATGTTGCATCCAGATGGTCACAATTCCCAGCCATACATCTTAGTGAATATGAATCGGTTTTATTTGAATTATAGACAAAATCGCCGATAGTAATAGTACTGTTATTAACAGTGTCAAATAATGAATATCTGTTAATGATATATCCGTTAGCGTTATTACTGCTTCTTTTAGAACTTCTGATAACCTTATATAATATTGTACCTTCAGCAAAATGGTTAGCAGATTTTGTAATATTATTTCTATCATATCCTCCCAAGCCATTCCAGCCTTTCATAATTGTGGCAAATACGGGCAAGGAATCTATATATCCAATACCGTCTGCGTTTTCTCCGTATGAATAATCTGTAAAGGAGCTTGTATTTCCGTCATTTATTTCTACTGTTTTTACTCTTGCTCCTGGTCCTTCTCTCTTTATTCCATAGTAAGTAAAATAATTCGAATCATATTGATACGCGGTATAACCTCCCTGATGTTTTATCTTGTTAATAAGACCTATAGAGAGATCACCAATAACAGGTGTTTTATCATCACTGGTTGTTGCAATCTCATTTCCTGTATAGGTATTTCTTTTATAAAACGATACATAATTATGATCTACGTTATTTAATCCGCTATCATAATAGTAGTAGATTCGAGGACGTGTCGTAGGTGCTGTTACACCCGTAGTAGGATTGTTTCTGTAATATCCCCAAATATAGATTTTAAATGATTGTCTGTGAGGTAATGTCTGCGGAGCATTATATTCGAAATCATATTTATCTTTTACCTTATCTTCTGCCACATTCAGGAATAAAATGCTTCTTAAAAAAAGTCTTCTGTAAATTGCAAGCTGGGAATCTGATAAAGCCAGACCATTACTGTCATTTGATAAAATATAATTACTATCAAAGGCAACAGTTCCTTTTTTAACATTACCATAAAAAGATGATATAGAACTTAACCTGGGAACATTTGTAAAATTAGGATTATCAAAATTAAGTAAATCCTTCCGCACTTCTGCGTAATTAAATTTAAGAGATGATGTCTCATTACTTATACTTGTGACCACCGGAGTTTCATTGATATGAGCAGAATAGCCATAGACATCAGAATAATACTCCTGATCATGAGTATTTATTTGTAGCGAAAGGATTTTTTTCGGTTCATAGTTATAGACTATTTTTTCGCCATATTTGTTTTCTATTTTTGACAAATACCATGATACGGGTACTCTATCATAATAATATTGAGCAGCTGAATCATTTGGATCACAATTCGGAAGATTGCCGAAATTAGGATTAAAGGATGTCAACCCTTTTAGAGGATAGTTTTGGACAGAAAGATTACCATTTATGATATTTTCGGAATCTTGTTTTACTGTTTCAAAACTATCAAAAGTGAAACGCACATTTTGCTCATCAATTAATATAAATTTTTTAAAAAATGAGTAATTATCTACTTCATACTCAATTTTATAATTTTCATTAGAAATTAATTTAATATTTCCATCCAGATCAAAATAAAAATTAAAAGGCTCTTTACCCGGAATAACAGCTGTAAATAAATCACTCTGCTTATCAGTAACTGTTAATTTAGAATAATCATTATAATAAAATTTAGGGGATATAGAGCCTGTATAGCCAGGAGCCGGATTTGGTGTATTAAAAAATTTTTCAACATTAGATTTTACCAAAGGTAAATTGTATAAAAGTCCGACCTGATCTTTTCTTAAGTAATCATAGCATAATGGATAAGCAGCTCCACTATCAAAAAAACCATACTTGACGGTTCTGTAAACTTTGATCTTCTTTTCGTCTGCCTGATCGTAAATTTCGCGAGTAATAATACCCTTATAACTTAAGTCCCAGTTTTGTCCAATCTCACCGCTTTCAAAATTAACTTTAACCCCCTTTGAATCGTAATAAGCATTAATATCTAGAGTATAATCTTTTATTCCTAGCTTTTCAATAGGTACACTAATACTGGCACGTCCTTCATTTTCATGAATATTGCTCATTTCCAAGGCACTATTGGTAAAAGGACTGGTTTGTGATTTTGCGTATGCAAAATTTAATACGATGGCCAGCAGTCCTAATTTAAAATATTCTTTCTTCATTATTTCTTTATAAGCTTTGCACTTGCAGATTTATTATCATTAGTTTTTATATTCACCAGATACGCTCCCTGAACCAGAGCCTGCGTATTGATTTTCGTGACTTTATTTTTTGTTTTCAAACTCTGAAGCTGTCTCCCACCCATATCATACAAAACAATATCCGCATCCTTGAAATCAAATCCGATCTCCACATATGCGTAATCTGATACAGGGTTAGGGTAAATCTTAATATCCTGCTTTTCGATCAGCTGATCAATCTGCTTGTCTCCCAGCTTTACAATTTTCCAGTTCTCTTTACCCAACTCCTCTGCGCTGGTTCCTGCTAAAACAATCGAGCCATCCCGGTTCAGTTTAATATCCGAAAGTCTTTCTTCCCTCTTCCTTGATTCACCTTTCACATGCTTCCTCCACTGCTCATTCCCATTCTGGTCCAGGTACAGTATCCAGAAAGTCTCATCCTCATTTTCTATTCTTCCTTCCGCCTGGGTGTAACCTCCCAGTAAAATACCTTTGGTTGATGACTGATTGTTATCGGTTGATCGATTGTAAACGACATTCATGCCCATTAAGACGTCACGGTTTTTAAAATTGTAGGATTTCTGCCAGATTTCTTCACCTCTTTCATCAAGGGAGATCAACCATAGGTCGGTTCCTTCTTCGATACCAACCGTTTTATTTCCGGAACGTTCTGATCTTGATTCTCCACCGATTAAGTATCCTGTAGAAGTTAAAGCCAATGTTCTTAAATGATCATCTCCTTTTCCTCCGAAGTTCTTTTCCCATTCTACCTTGCCTTCTTTGGAAAGTTTGATAATCCAATAATCACCTTCTCCAAAGCCTTCACTTTTCTTTGATCCTCCTGCATTACTTCTTGAGTAAATACCTAGCAAGGCCCCGCCATCTTTCGTTGGAATCATTTTCTCAACTTCATCCAGGTCTTTTCCGCCCAAAACCAGTTGTGATAATTCTTTTCCGTTTTTGTCCATTCTGATAATGAGGACGTCTTTAGATCCGTACCCTTTTTCTGAATCCTGAGTGTTTCCTGCAACAAAAAAACCTAAGTCGGTAGTTTGAATTACCGCTCTGGCCTCTTCATCCGAAGTGCCGCCTAGGGTTTTCTGCCACAGTTCATCTCCGAATTCATTGATCCGGATCAGCCAGATGTCAGAACCTCCTTTGGAATCGTCCTTTTTATCCAGCTCTTTTCCCGAATAAGAGGTTCCTGCTGCAAGAAAGCCACCTTCCTGGGTGGCGAGTGTCGCTGAGAGAAAATCATGACCCTGTCCCGAGAAATACTTTTCCCAGACTTCTTCACCTTGCTGGTTGAGTTTGATTAAATGGAAATCATAACCGTTGTTTTGTCTGCTGTCAGCAGATAATTTATCTGACTGAATGGAGCTGCCTGAAATCAGATACTGCCCGTCAATGGTGGTTGTGATCTGGGAAAGAAAATCCTGGGTAGAGGATTTGATGTCTTTCTGCCAGACTACTTCTTGAGCGGAAATGCCCAAGACAGAGCATAAGAGTAATGCTCCTGAGTAGAATTTATTCATTCTTAATGTTTATTCGAGTGTTGATTATTAATTTTTAAACCGCTGCAAAAGTATTCTTTTTATTTCTCCCTTAAAAGATATAATTATCAATTTTATATGAGTAATATCATAATGGTTAATTTGAACGTTACGCAAATTATTTTAATTTTAACTATGCTGCGCAGTTAATCAGGCTGGCAGAAAAAGACCTTTCGGTCAGAGAAAGACTGTCCAGGGAAAAAAGCTGATCGGTGGTTATCATCCCGAAATGGAAAAGATACACCGGGAAAATGCAGAAATGCTGAGAAAGATCATCCGTGAAATAGGATTCCCGGGCATATCGAAAGTTGGCCGTGAGGCCAGTGAAGCGACGTGGCTGATTGCCCAGCATGCGATTGCAGAGCCCGCATTTATGAAGTCATTCTTTAAATTAATGACTGACCACATAGGGGATGTGAAGAAAAAGCATTGGGCCTATCTCTGGGATAGGATTCAGTATTTTCAGGGGAAACCTCAGCGATTTGGAACCCAGCTCAACGCAGACGGCAGTATTTACCCGGTAACGGATCTTGAGAAGTTGAACGCCCTGCGGTCGGAATATGACCTGCCTGCCATTCCCCCTGAGAAATTGAAGCGTATTGTACCAACCGATGAGATTGACCGCATTGAAAATGAGAATCCGGATTATGTAATGTGGCGGGACCGTGTGGAATGGAAGAGTTAAAATGCCTGATATGGCGACTTTTTGAAATGATAATAAAAAGACCCCGCATCAGTGCAGGGCCTTGTATGACAAAAATGGATTATGTGGGCTCCCAAAGCTGAATCTTGTTCCCTTCCGGATCGATGATATGGACAAACTTACCATAACTGTAGGTGGCCACTTCATCAAGCGTTTCGATCCCCTGTGTTTTGAGTTCCAGGATTAGGGCCTCGAGGTTGTCAACCCGGTAATTGATCATAAAGTCTTTTTCAGAGGGTTGGAAATAATCTGTATCTTCCGGAAAAGGATTCCACTGGGTAATGCCTTCATTCCCTGAATCTTTTTCGAGCCATTCAAAGCTGGTGCCATAAGGTGTGGTGTCAAAACCCAGATGGGTCTTGTACCATTCATTAACTGCTTTTGGATCTTTGCATTTTAAGAAGATGCCACCGATACCCGTCACTTTTTTCATAACATAATTTTTAATGTATTCTGATCTGTAAATTATTGTAGGCTCTTACCTCCCGAGTACCTTAATCGGTATACAGAAGTCCAGTTCGAAATGTTCCCAGTTGCAGAGCTGCTCTTTATCCCTGAAGATCTCCATCGCATAGAGGTGCTCGCACTCATAACCGCTGTTGACCAGCCAGATGTCAAACATGTAGTTGATTGCCTGCCCTACCTCTTTGAGATCACCTGATATCGTGGTGACGGCATATTGGCACTCCGGAAGCATCATGGTCTGAAGATTTAATTTCGAATCCAATTCAAAATTCTCTGGGAGCGTGATGCATACTTCATACCGGTACTGACTCTTTGGGGTCACTTCCGGGTCATCCAGCGACATTCCGAAAATGGTCTCGCTTTCAAAAAGCTGATGCCTTTTTGACCATATCATTATTTCCCTTAGGGCATCAATAACCACCCCTTCCCTGAATGCATCCATTACTCTTAAATAAGCGATCCGACGCTTAGGGATTGTCCTGATTTCCACCGGGTATTTTCTTTCCAGTTCCTCCCGGTCTGCATTGCAATGATAGGCATTTACCGGATATAAATCCTGACGGATCTTGCTGTTTTTAATCGCTGCTCCGCTTTTATAATTCCCGGGCGTAATCCCGAAATGCTGCCTGAACAATCTGGATAAAGAGGTAGCATCTGAAAAACCGCACTCCGAGGCAATATCAGACAATCCGTTTTTTGAGAACCGCAACAGGCGGGCTGATTTTTCCATTCGGATCCTATTCGTAAAATTCTTAACAGTCTCCCCTGTTATGGTTTTAAATATCCGGTGGAAATGAAACGGTGAGAAACATGCAACGCCCGCCAGCTCTTCCAGAGACAGCGTATGATCAAGATTATTGTTGATATGGTCAATGACCTTGTTGATCCGTTTTCTGTAAAGGTCAGCTGAAGTTGACATTTGGTTTAAGGGGTTGACTTCAAATAGCTGGTCAGGCTTACCACTTTGGTCCGGTCAGCATTGTAGACGATCTCCACATAGAAATCGAACAACTTACATAACTCAAAATCGATATCATTTTTTTTCGTAGAACCAATGGTCTCAGCGCTGCTCATAACCAATTCCTGCTGCTCTTCTTTAGACAGTTGGGAAAATTCATAATATGATAGTTCTCTGTTCATAATCCATTATTGGTTAATAAGATTCAGGATGGGGTTTGGTCTGTGATGCTTAACTCAAAAATAATTAATTTTTTGTTACATTCGCTCATTTTACAGTGATCCGTAAAATATCTCGGAAGTTTTTTGTGTATGTTTAATTTATTGATTCAATTTCAGGACGCTGTTTTCCAGATTGCTGATGCTCCGTTTTGCTTCCTCTACCAGATGTTTTAGGTTTGTCTCATCAGGAAGTGTATGGGGTTTATAATCCTGGGGAAGTATCCCTCTGACGTAACGCCATACCTCAGCAATATCCTCAAGGGCAATATTGTACGGCTCATACAATGCATTGTCCGCTGATACCGTAATAGACTTTTGGGTTCTTTTCAGAAAGGTTTTGTACGTGATGCCTTCTTTGGTAACAAAAATATATTCTTTATTGGATTTCAGGTCCTCCAGTGTTTCAACATACTCACCGATGATAATCGACTGGTCGGCAAAAGGAGGCATGGAATCGCCGTCTGCTAAAAATGCACGGTACTTCCCGTTCTTTAAGAAAGGCAGCTGCATCTTCTGGAGGCTTTCAATAAAGTCAGGATCGCTGTATCCTTTCAGGTAGCCCATTGATGCTTTCTGGGGAACAATTTCGATATAATTGTTGCCTTGAGGATCTACCACAACGGGTAACAGGATCTTATTTCCGGGAAGATTGACCATTTCTTCCAAAGGAAATTTTCTGATGTCTACTGTGACCAAAAGGTCAATGCTGATGTTAAAGTATTTGGAAATTCTGATCAATACCTCGATAGGCGGTTCTGCTGCTCCATATTCGTAAGATACATACCTTGACCGGGTCAGAATGAGTTCTTCCGCCAGCTTATGCTGGGACAGTTTTTTTTGACCTCTCAAAAACACGATGTTATCTGAAAAAATTGACATTGTCATGATTTATGACAACAAATATACAATTTTTGTTTAAAAACGTAACTAAGTTTGTACCATGGAAAGAGCAATTGCCCATATGGACCTTGACACGTTTTTCGTCTCGTGTGAACGGCTGAAGAACTCCGAATTGGAGAAACTGCCTGTTATTATAGGTGGCGGGGACCGTGGGGTCGTCGCCTCATGCTCTTATGAAGCGAGATATTTCGGAGTCCGAAGTGCGATGCCGATTAAAATGGCATTAAGATTATGTCCTGAAGCAAAGGTCATTAAAGGAGATATGGAATATTATTCCAATATGTCACATCTGGTGACCGAAGTGATTCAGGAAAAAGTTCCGGTATTGGAAAAGGCCAGCATCGATGAATTTTACCTTGACCTTTCCGGAATGGACCAGTTCTTCGGATGCTACCAATGGACCAATGGAATTGTCGATGCCGTCACTAAAAATACGGGGCTACCGATCAGCTTTGCCCTTTCTACCAACAAAACCGTTTCCAAGATCGGAACCGGCGAATCAAAACCGACAGGACGATTAGAGGTCAGGGCTCCTCATATCCAGCATTTCTTAAATCCGCTGTCCATTAAAAAGATTCCGATGGTCGGCACTGAGACATTCAATCTTTTTTCAAGATTAGGCGTTAAAACCATACAGACCTTGTCCGAAATGCCGGTGGAAGTGCTGCACCAACTGATCGGAAAAAATGGACCCGTCCTTTGGAAAAAAGCCCACGGGATCGATGACACGCCCGTCGTTCCCTATTCTGAAAGAAAATCCATCTCTACCGAGGATACCTTTTCAGAGGACACGATCGATGTACAACAGATCAGAAGCATCCTCTCCGGAATGGTGGAAAAGCTGGCCTTTCAGCTGCGGCAGGAAAAGTGGCTGACCTCAACGATTACCGTTAAGATCAGGTATTCCAATTTCGATACGGAGACCAAGCAGTGCAGGATCCCGTATACCTCTGCCGATCATACCCTGCTTCGTGTTGTTCTTGAATTGTTCAATAAAGTCTATACCCGCAGGATGCGGATCCGGCTGATCGGGGTCCGTTTTACCGGTCTTGTTCATGGCTGCCATCAGATGGATCTTTTTGAGGATACCGAAGAACTGATCTCTCTTTACCAGACTATGGACAAAATCAAAAATAGGTTCGGGGCATCGAGTGTGGGGAGGGCATCCGGTTTTTTAAAATAAATAGCTATTATATGTTTCTCAACTGCCATTCCTATCACAGCCTGCGGTACGGTACTATTTCTATTGAAGATCTGGTTCATCAGGCCGTGGATTTAAACATTAAAGCACTGGCTTTGACGGACATCAATACGGTCACTGGGATCTATGATTTTTACAAGTTGTGCAAGGAGCACCATATCAAACCCATTGTCGGTGCAGAGATCAGAGTAGAAAATGAGCTGTATTATATCTGCTTGGCTGAGAACGCTGCAGGAATCGCAGAGATCAACAGGCTGTTGACCGGTTACAACTGTGACAACATCACCATTCCCAGAACAAATCCATCATTTGAACATACTTATGTCATCTATCCTTTGAGCAATATTCCTGAAATATTGTATGAAAATGAGTTTATCGGCATCAGACAGGAGGAGCTGAATCTTTTGATAAGACCTGAAATAAAAAAATGGATCGAAAAGATGGTTATCCTTCATCCCGTGACATTTGACGGTACAGAAGAATATGAGCTGCATAAAATATTAAGGGCGATTGACGGCAATACCCTGATCAGTAAACTCTCAGAATCGGATTATTGTAAAAGCACCGAAAAATTTACCGACAAGAAACAGTTGCTGAATTCCTATAAGCCCTATCCCCGAATCATTGAGAATACAAAATACCTGGTCAATAGCTGCCGTTTTAATTTTGACTTTTCCACACCCAAGAATAAGAAGTATTTCACTGATAGCAAGGAAAATGATTTCGAGCTGCTGCAACAATTAGCCTTTGAAGGGCTGAAGAAAAGATACCCCGATGGTAATCCCGACGCCATTGCAAGGGTTAACAAGGAATTGAAGGTCATTGACCATCTCAATTTCTGCGGATATTTCCTGATCACCTGGGACATCATCCAATATAGCAACCGGATGGGATTTATGCACGTCGGCCGTGGGAGTGGCGCCAATTCTATTGTGAGTTACTGTATCGGGATCACCGACATCTGCCCTTTGGAACTGGACCTGTATTTTGAGCGTTTCTTAAATCTTAACCGGAAGACCCCGCCTGATTTTGACATTGACTGGAGCTGGCAAACCCGGGACGTTATCCTTGAGTATATTTTTAAGAAATACGGCAAGGACCATGTGGCCTTCTGCGGTACCAATGTAGAGTTCAAATACCGATCGATCTTCCGGGAGGTAGGAAAAGCCTTTGGGCTGCCGAAGGAAGAACTGGATTCCCTGTCCGGAAAGCCAATGGACCAGCATGATAACAATTCCGTATTCAGATCGGTCCATTATTACGGAAAAATGTTGGAGAAATATCCTAACCAAAGGAGCATGCACTCTTGTGGGATCCTGATCTCCGAAGAACCCATCACGAATTATTCAGCACTGGAAATGCCGCCCAAGGGTTTTCCAATCGTACAGTTTGACATGCATACCGCGGAAGCCATTGGTCTTGAAAAGTTTGATATTCTCTCACAGAGAGGTTTGGGAACCATCAAAGATACGGTAGATCTGATCCGGGAAAAAAGAGGGATTACTGTAGACATCAAAGACACTAGCCTTTCGAAAAATGAAGCCCAGTGCAATGAATTCCTAAGCATTGGTAAGACAATAGGCTGTTTCTACATCGAGAGTCCGGCAATGCGTGGCCTGTTGAGAAGGTTAAAATGTGAGAATTATAAGGTTTTGGTGGCCGCCTCTTCCATTATCCGCCCGGGCGTGGCGCAGAGCGGTATGATGCGGGAATATATTTTCAGGCATAATAATCCCGACAAATTTGAATATTTCCATGAAGTCTTTGAACAGGAGCTGGGAGAAACCTACGGCATTATGGTCTACCAGGAGGATGTGATCAAGATAGCACTGCATTTCGGTGGGCTTTCTGCTCCTGATGGCGATGTTCTGCGAAGGGCGATGAGTGGTAAAGGCCGGTCGCTCTCCGCTTTACAGAAAGTGAAAGATCATTTTTTCGAATCCTGTAAAGAATTGGGACATCCCGAACAGTTATCCAAAGAAGTATACCGGCAGATCGAATCGTTTGCCGGGTATTCCTTCTGTAAAGCACACTCGGCTTCTTATGCGGTCGAAAGCTACCAGAGTCTATATCTTAAAGTGTACTACCCTATTGAGTTTATGGTTTGTGCCATTAATAACGGGGGCGGATTTTACCGCACCGAGGTCTATGTCCATGAAGCGAAGATGTCCGGTGCCACGATCCATAATCCGTGTGTTAACCTCAGTGAGTTCAAGACAACGGTGTATGGTACAGATGTATATCTGGGTTTGATGCATATTGAGAAACTGGAAGGAAGGATTGCACAGATGATTCCGGAAGAAAGAAAAGATCATGGAAGATTTACTTCACTGGAGAACTTTGTCAAAAGGATCCCCATCGGTATTGAAACCTTGCAAATCCTAATATTTATTGGTGCTTTCCGGTTTACCGGAAAACAAAAGCATGAGCTGCTTATTGAAGCCCGGTTCCTGATGGCAGGACACAGACCGGATACCAGGCAGCTGACCCTGCTGGAAGAACCTAAGAAAGAATATCGGCTTCCTGCCATCGAAAGAGATCCGTTCGAAGATGCCTTTGATGAGATCGAGATCCTTGGTTTCCCTGTATCGTTCAGCCCATTTGATTTATTACAGACCAAATACCGGGGCAGTGTAATGGCGAAAGATCTTACCAAATTTCACAAACAACAGGTTAAGATGCTGGCATATCTGATCTCCAGAAAACACGTTCCTACTAAAAAAGGACCTATGTTCTTTGGAACCTGGATTGATGCTGAAGGTGAATATTTTGACACGGCGCATTTTCCCAATTGTCTGGAAGAATATCCTTTTCAGGGCGGCGGATGCTATCTGCTATTGGGGACTGTCGAAGTAGACTTTCATTTTCCGACAATCACCATTCATAAAATGGCCAAGATGCCTTTTATTCCGGACCCTCGATATTCTATGGACAGGTCCAAATCACTAGAGGTCGCAGGAACGCTTCGTGAAGATATAAGTATGACACAAAGAAAGCCCTATCCGCAAGAACAGGAAATCGGTCTGCCAAGGCAAAAAATGAAACTATAAAATAAACCGGATCATTTTGTGAGTGTAATATTATTTAAATTTATGCTTTGAGATCGAAGTGCGATATAACATTTGAATAATACACTTGTGGAACATGTAAGTTCGTGTAGTGAAATCGCCACACGTATTAGTTCATTGTTTTAAAAAAGAAAGCCCCAACACTTTCCAAGTTTTGGGGGCATATACAAATTATTGTTATTCGATTATAATGCTGTCTTAATGAATTACCGTTTGTTGGAAGGATTATACTGAAAATGTCAATTTAAGATGATCAAGAGTTGTTATGATTAAGAATTGATATAACTTGAGAGAAAGGAAAGTTATCAATCAAAATTTTTTTATACTAATCAAACATTCAGCAATTTACAGTCTATAATTTTTCGTCAATGAAATTCAATTGTTCTTTAGCTTCTGCTACATCTGTGGAAGTTGAGAAAGAAGTAATTAAATTAAGTCCGTTTGCATCATAAATTTTTACGGCTTCCGTTCCGCTAAGTACAACAATTCTGTTATTGTTATAGCCCACAGCTCTGAGATCGTTATCCGCTCTATCATCGAAGCTTCATCGCAATGCGTTGCGTTTCTGTCAACAAACCCAAAAGCTGAAAATTATTTATTTAAAAACACTCATTTTCTCATTATAAATAGGGCTTCTTATGCTGAGAAACCTTAGTACACTATGAAAAACATAATTCTGAGACACAGATCGGTTGCTTTTTATGGACGGACCTCCTGATGACCAGACAATAAAGGGAATTTCATATTGCTGTTTAGGGGCAAGGCTGATAGGCAACCCATGCATGTACAGTTTGTTTTCTCCCAAAGATTCTCCATGGTCTGAAACATAAATCATGGAACTGCGATAGCCTTTCAATTCCTTGAGTTCCCCAATTACACGGGATAATAGGTAGTCTGTATAGACGATCGTGTTGTCATAGGCATTGATAAGTTCCTGCTGAGAGCACTTGCTCAGTTCCACACTATTGCAGACCGGACCGAAAACTTCAAACTGTTTCGGATATTTTTTACTGTAAGTTGGCCCATGGCTGGTACTGGTATGCAGAACAATTAGTATTTTGTTATGACTGCTTGAAATTATCCTTTCTTTGAGCGTGGAAACCAGCACTTCATCATAATCGCAGTTTGCACCCTTACATCCAGTCACCAACTTTTCCTGTGTCTGATAATCTTTGATATGCACCGGCGGCTCTCCCCAGTTGGTGGTTCTCCAAACCACATCCACGTTATTCCGGTACAGATAGTTTGGAAGTATTTCATACAGATCACTTGTATCCTGATGCTGAAGGATACACTTGACACCCGCTGTCGTGTAGGTCGCACAGGAATTCGCCAGAAAAGTATGTACATTATCAGTTTTTGAAAGTAACGGATTGGTATTCTTTCCATATCCGTAAAGGGAAAAATTGTCCTTCCTGGCAGATTCGCCAATAACCAATACAACCACTGCCTTCTCGTTATTTGTAATCGTTGCTGAAGGCAACTGTATTTCTTTTTCATTGGACTGATGCTGATGCAGGTAAAAAAGTGAAGTATTGACCGTGTACGACCAGGGCATAACCAGCCCGCCTAATGTTTTTGAGTTTTTATCAATCCACAGCCAGTTGCTGCTGTTGGCAAATACAAATACAAGCATACAAACAAGGCTGCCGAGGAATATGATTAAACATCTCTTTGCGGATTCTTTAACTACCAGTACGGTCAGGATAAAATAACATGGAACCAATCCGAAAAGAATAAGATACCCCAAAAGCTGAAACGAGAAAAAACTGCTTGACTCGCTATAATTGGTATTTAAAACATTTCCAATCATGCTTTCATCAATGATCACACCATATGTATTGATGAAATAAAGTGCAACAGCGTTGATGACGAAAAAAATACACATTAAGATCCTGCCCACAATTCCCGCACGGAAAAGCAACATGTAAAAAGCGAAAAAATTGGCTACTAATGTCATAATTAATAGACTAAATGTGAGCAAGCTGCCGTTAAATGTCCTGCAATCGATGTTATTGAAAACAAATCTGAAAAACGGCAGATGAAACAACAACAGATTCAGTACGCTGATTCCTAATATGTACAACGAAAAAGAAACTTTACTTTTTAACATAATTAATGACTATGATATAGATTGTAACCAATAAGCTTAGCAATGAAACATAAAAGATCGGTAAATTATCCTGTTGTATCTTTATGATCACAATAACGCTGCAGACTGTGAACAAAATGATCAATATAGGATAATATTTCTTTTTTTCAATCCAATTCCATATTTTCATGTTTTGGTTCACCAGGATGCCGGAAATTCCTGATATGTATCCTATAATACTTCCTATGACCACATCAAGCAAATGATGCGCGCCGACACCAACTCTTGATAATGAAAGTAAAATCCCCGTCCCGATCATCAGTGTGATCCAAGTAATTTTCCTGGCTGAATTTTTTGGCATTAATGCCAGAAGCAGTACGGTAAGCACGGTAAAAACAGTAATGGAATGTCCGGAAGGTAAACTGTTATTACCAACATAAGTTTTTCCAATAATGATAAAACTGTCTTTCTCCCATACTGCAGCGGGACGGGGTATTTGAAAAACCCATTTAAAAGGACTACATAAAACAGCGGATATAATGGATGCTGAGATCAAAGATTCCCAAATCCTGGGACTATACAGGATAATTATGGTCAGTAATGAAAGGACAATTAGTGCGTCTCCAAGCTGTGTGAGGTTATACATAAGATGCGGAAATTTAGATAAACGAAGATTTAAGTAGACAGACACTTCCTTTTGTATGCTGATATAACTTTCAGCCGAATAGGCATCGCTCACATAAAGGTAGCTTGCAATGACCGCCAGCAGCAGCATTGGCAAAAAAAAGTAGGTACTCTTGACTTGGCCTAAGTTCAAAATAGCGGTTTCATTCATTTTATATTTCTTATGATTTATCATTTTTTGTAAAGGTTCTACATGTGCCGTATGGCCCGCCATCTACGTGTTGCTTTGACCCCTGATAAAGTTCATCTAATGGCTTCATCATTTTAGTTACAAGATGCAGAAGTATTGAATGGAGAAAAGAGAAACAAAAAGTTATGGTAAGGCACAATTAATAAGTTGATCAGCCTGTGAATATACATGACGGTGTAGCTCAAATAAATAACAAAAGATTTTGATAACTATTTAAGTGTTGCTAAATCAAGTTTATTCCACTGGCTATAAAAGAAATGCGATAAAAAATACTGTATTTTACCGCATTCATCATCACTTAATTACTAACGGTGTAGCTTTTGAGATCCATTTCTGTCAATCTAAAATATCCAAAAGCATAATTTTTGCTGTCGGTCTGATTGACGATATTCCCTCGTACGGTGCTCGGTATTGTCGGGAATGGGCTGCCGTCATTGCCTGAAGCTACTATCAATTTAAACATATAGTTGTAATAATTCTTTGAAATCCCGTATAGCCTGATGTCTATTTTGTCTCCTGCTTTTAATTTTTCAGAAGAATAAGATTCCTGCATTACACTGCCGTTTGTGTTCTCGTCGTGTTCAACTTCAAGCTCAGGGAATGGTATGTGTGGCTGAGAAATACTTGTCAGGTAAGCATTGGACTGACTTGCATCATCCTGATAATAATAGGTAATCTCTATTTCATCTCCACTATCGCCACCATTATTATTCTGCTCAATATGATTTTCAATTTCAGGAACAGCTGTCAATGTTTCCGACGCTGTATAAGTCTGCCCGTTTAAAATAATTTTCAAGGTATAAGTCTGCCCAATAACAGGAAGGAAATTAGTGCAGACATATTGCCCTGTTCCCGGAGTTTCTGTAAAGTTAAAGACTGTATTGGTTGCATTTGTTATCGTTACTAAAGCTCCTGAGACCGTTGGAAACTCTGCATTGTAATAGCCTGTTGTTGTTGATAATGTGATCTTTTGTTCATTACCGGCCGTCTTCTTCAACCAGTCTATTGAGGCATCTACCACCAGTCTCGGCGGAGCCGTATCTAAGTCAGCCGTAATTACTTCCTCACATCCTGTGAAAAGCATTCCAACGGATAATAGCATAATGATTTTTTGTAATACTTTCATTGTATATCGTTTAATGTCTGTTAGTATTTTTTTTAGAATTTGAAATTATAGCTTACGCTCGGAACAATACCGAAAATGGATGTTCTTCTTGTCTCACTCACTCCCGTATCTTCGTTTTGTCTAAAACTATAGGCTGCCGCATTACTCCTGCTGTAGAGATTGTAGATACTGAAATTCCACTCGCCTCTCCAGCCTTTTTTCTTGTCCGGTTTGGGAGTATATGTTGCAGAGATATCTAGGTGGTGATAGGCTGATAAAGAGTTGCCATTTCTCACACCATAACTAGAAACAGTAATGCCCTGGTATTGATATTTCCCATCAGGAAATGTAGCTGCTTTTCCGGTCTGAAAAGTAAAAATACTTCCAAATGACCACTTCGGATTCAAAGCATAAGCAGCTGTGATCGCTAAGTTATGCAATTTGTCATAATTTGCCCGGTACCAGTTTCCATTGTTTATTCCCGGCTCATCAGCATTCCTTCCTGGTGTTCTCTGCTCTGCTCTGGATAAAGTGTAGGAGATCCAACCTGTCAGCTTACCTGTATTTTTTTTGAACATTAATTCCAGACCATAAGATCTTGCCTCTCCGTTTAACAGGACTCTTTCTATAGCGTCAATTCCCAACAAATCAGCGCCATCAATATAATCTGCTTTGTTTTTTACTTTTTTATAAAAGGCCTCAGCCTCAAGGGAAAACTTATTATCTTTAAAGTTGTGAAAATATCCCAGTGCTACCTGATCCAAAATTTCCGGTTTTAAATACTGATCACTGGGGGCCCATATATCAAGCGGAGTTGCAGAGGCTGTATTGGAAATTAAGTGAACGTACTGGCTCATTCTGATATAGCTGGCTTTAATGGACTGGTCATTGTTAAGCGAATAAGCAACTGCAAGTCTGGGTTCAAGATTATCAAAACCTGCTATCTTTTTGTTTTTATCATAGTTTATCGTTCCGGTATGAGAGGCTTGTTCGTAAACTTGAAATTGCTGATTGAAAAGTACAGGCTGATTGTTGGCGTAAGTATACACCTCCTGCTTCCCTAATCTTTTAAAATTGCTGTAACGCAGACCGTAATTCATTGATAATTTTTCAAAAAGATTTTGCTCAGCACTTATATATACTGCATTCTCAAAAGCATATTTTTTGGCTAGCTGATCCGGATTGATCGCGGAATTTTCTCCAAATGGTCTTATGATCCCTGGATTAAAACTGTAGTAAATGGAATTTAGACCATAATTTAACGTCAGGTTATTTGAAAAATAATGTTTAAAATCATACTTGAAATTGTAATTTTTCACATCTGATTTCCAATTGAGCCCTATCGTTTTTACTTTAACCTGGTAGTCATAATCACTGTAAATGGCAGAGGCATTAGAGAAAATTTTATCCGAAAATATATGGTTCCATCTAACGTTAAAAAGTTTGTTGCCATAAACGTTTATAAAACTGTTGTTAAAATCCAACTTATCATTACCGAAGTAGCCCGATACAAAAACATTATTTTTATCATTAATTTTATAATTGAACTTAGTATTCAGATCGTAGAAATAGGCAGAGCTTGGTTCATCGGCCAGTTTCATTAAAAGATGAGCATACGAACCTCTTCCCGCAACCACAAAGGAACTTTTTTCCTTCACAATAGGCCCCTCGACAAGCAATCGGCTTGACACTAGCCCAATACCTCCGTTAACATGATATTCCTTATTATTTCCCTCCTTTTGATAAATATCCAGAACTGACGATATACGTCCTCCAAAATTAGCGGGAATGCCCCCTTTGTAAAGTTTTAAATCTTTGATTATATCAGAATTAAATACTGAAAAGAAGCCAAATAAATGTGAGGTATTATAAACAACGGCTTCATCAAGCAGTACCAGGTTGCCGTCAACAGATCCTCCTCTCACATTGAATCCGGAAGCTCCTTCCTGGGCATTTGTTACCCCCGGAAGCTGTAAGATGGACTTCAGAACATCTACTTCACCCAAAACAGCCGGCATCTTTTTTATGGTGGCAATAGACAATTTATTCGTACTCATTTCAGGTTTTCGAATGTTCGACTTCGTCGAAGTATTCTGAATCACGACTTCATCAATTGTTTTCATGCTTTCTGCCATTCCGAAATTTCTTTTGGTGTTTTCGGTCAGTGTTATCGTTTCTTCGATATTGTCAAAACCCGTCTGGCTTATAATAATGGTATAAGTTCCCTTTGGTAAGGTCGTAGTATAAAATCCGTAAGAATTGGTAGTAATACCAACTTTAGCTTCCGGAATGTAAATGGTCGCACCAATTAAGGTTTCGGTGTTTGACTTATTGGCTATCGTACCGCTAAGTGTGACTTTTTCCTGAGCATAGGTATGAATTACAAATGCAAAAAAGAATAGTAGAAAGAGTGTGATCCTGCTTTTCATTTATTATAGTTAGAATTAAATGTTACAATTTTCAGCTAAACTATATTTTTGTTCGCCTCGTCTAATTTTATATATACAAAGTGCGATAGTTAATAGATTAAAGCAGCTTTTCCATATAGAAAAAAAACACACAATACCATTCAGTGAAATTATTTATAGAAAAATTATCCTTATTATATTTGATTATTGCCTACAATTCTAAAGAATGATTTGCTATGCTTAAATCTAATGTTGGTATATTAATAATGTGTTTTTGTATAAAAAAAAATAATATTTCTTGCATATCGTTACATTTGCTTAGAAATCTAAATAGGATTATGAATCATACTATGAATAGAAAAACTTTGGATGCCAATTGGATGATCGAATTTTTCATTTCGGCTAAATACCGGATTGGTCGCCATTTGTTATTAATTGCATTTAGCATTCTTGTTCTGTATTATAGTCCCCCGGATTATATAGAACCTATTGAGAGCTATAACCGAAGCGTTATATTTTTACAGATAATTTTACTTGCCTATAGTAATATGTATTTTTTTGTGCCTCAATTTCTTTTTAGAAAAAAATATTTAAGTTATGGACTTTCTGTCCTTTCAGGAATGATTCTGGCATTTTTAAGCCATCAGCTTGCTTCATTCTACTTTAAGCCTTATCTGCTGCCTTATCAGGATGATTATATAAACTTTTTTACCTTTTCGTTTATGGTATTGGTGCTTATTATTGCATCGGCATCGGTAAAACTGTTTCAGCAATGGATCATGAATGCTAAACATATAAGCGAGCTGGAACGAGCAAACGCTCAAACTGAATTGGAACAATTGAAAAATCAAATTAATCCGCATTTTTTATTTAATATGCTGAATAATGCCAATGTCCTTACCAAAAAAGATCCAGAAAAAGCTTCGCAGGTGCTAGTGAGTCTGAGTGATCTGTTGCGATATCAACTATATGACAGCGCAAGGGAAAACGTTTTACTGACATCGGATATTCGTTTTCTTGAAGATTTTCTGAATCTTGAAAAAATACGACGCGATAACTTCAGTTTTCTTATTTCCAAAGAAGGAAATCTTAGCAATATTCAAATTCCTCCCCTTTTGTTTATTTCATTTGTTGAAAATGCAGTTAAGCATAACAACGATTCTTCAAGGTCATCTTATGTCAATATTTTTTTTGAAGTGAGAGATGATACCCTTAATTTTCAATGCATTAATTCTAAACCTTTACTCAAGGCAGTTGCACATTCCGGAGGGCTTGGCCTTGCTAATGTCAAGCGAAGATTAGAACTATTGTTCCCATCCAATCATACTTTAAAAATTGTAGACGATGAAGAGAGTTTTATTGTTTGTTTATCCTTCAAACTATGAATCGCTAAGAATTGATGACCATCAATTCAAAATGTGATGCGATCTCATACGCCTGTAAAAATAAATTTCTATATATGAATTGTATTATTGTAAACGACGACATTTCGATGAGAAATACCATCGAAAAATTGATTGTGCAAACTGATGATTTGGAGTTTTTATCATCATTTACCATCACTTACGAAGCTCGTATGTTTTTGAAGAATAACAAAATAGATATTGTGTTTTTTGATATCCAGATGTACGATTCTGATAATTTGGATTTTATACAAAATATCCCGGAAAACACTTTTATTATTTATATTCCTGAATTTTCACCTTTTGCCGGTATTTCTTGTAAAAGTAGTAATGCATATATATCCGAATCTGCAATCTCAAGCAGGTTTAAAAGAGGAGTGAATGAAGCACGTCTCTTCCTGGAGTTGATTAACAAAGAAAATTCCAATATTTCTGTCGATTATTTTGTTATTTAAAGCTATTAAGAAATTGTAAATTTATAATATAAAAATTCATGCGAATGAAATGCATAATTGTAGACGATGAACCACTGGCTAGAGATGCCATACAGATGCTGATCGAAAAAACCAATAACCTAGAACTCCTGCAAAAGTTCAATGGAGCAGAATCTGCAACGACATTTTTGAAAAATAATCCTAATACGGTGGATTTGGTGTTTTTGGATATCCAAATGCCCGGCACTAACGGGATTGAATTTTCCAGTACAATTCCCAAAGAAACACTGGTCATTTTCACCACTGCATTTTCGGAATTTGCTGCAGACAGCTATGAGGTAGACGCTGTGGATTATCTTATAAAACCGGTAAAACTGGAACGTTTTCAGAAAGCTGTAGAGAAAGCGAAAAGTTACTCTCAACTTTTTCAGGCAAAAAATGGAACGTCCAACATAGAAACAGCAACCGACGATTACCTATTTGTAAAAGCGGAACGCAGGATGTTCCGACTGCACTTCAGAGATATTCTTTTCATCGAGGGTCTGAAAGACTATGTTGTTATTTGTCTGGATAATCAGAAAGTAATTACATTGATGAATATTAAAACTATTCACGATCTACTTCCTAAAAGTTTCTTTGTCAGGGTAAGCAAATCTTATATTATTAATGTTAACAAAATAGATTCCGTAGATAATAATACAGTATATATTGGAAAAAGTGAAATACCTATTGGAAATATATACAGAGCGTTTTTTTTCAATGAGTTCATAACTAAAAAGCTCCTGAATAAGTAATTCAAAAAAGTGATCCTAATCATAAAATATTCTGCCATTTTCCACCTAAAAAACATTCAGTGGTACTAAGCGAGAATTGTGACGCAGTTATTCATTTAGAACGATATGAAAAGCGTTTCCAAAAATGTTTATTACCTGACGAAATTTGTTTGAGTGATTCATCTATTGTTAGAAGGCCTGCTAAGTGGAAATAAGAGCATACCATATAGATAGATCATCATTTTTTGACTGATACATATTGTAGTTATTTTTTGCAACAAGAGCAGATGTTAATCTATAATTTAAATTATCCCTGTTAAATTATAAAAGTTATCTTTAACTCAGATATCCAAAAACAAACTATCCTCTATTTCAGGTTGTGCTATAAACTTTGCTTTGCCAAAATTTAGCTTTGAAAACCTTCTTAAGTATTCTGTTTCAGAATAATTCCCTTCTAGTCCTTTATCATAAGGATAATAACTTTGTTTAAATTTCGAAGAATAATTTAGAGGATAAAATCGCTTGATCGTTAACTTATATTTTACACTTAATTTTTCGTTTTCTTTTAAAGAAAATATTGAATTGCCTTCACCAGGCTTTTTATAAGCAATCAAACCAGAATCACCAATTTCGATCAAATATCTTTCATAGATGCTATCTAATTTTTTCTGATAAAATTTTGAAGATTGGTTATCCTCTATTGTTGCACAAACAATAATTGGATAATTACCTGTCATACTAACTTTTAAATTCTCATCTTTAAATTGGAGCGTATTAGGTACGGGAAAAATAATATCTTGAGCAGTATTATTTTCAAATATAAGAGACAGTTCGTTATTGTGGGCAATATATGTAAGGCTCAATGAATTTTTTTCTTTTTGTTTACAAGCTATAATAAGAAAAAGTATTGTTAATACTATAATATTTTTCAATCTACCGGCAATAAGTTTTGCATTAAATATAGGTATTGTAAATATAATTAAAAAAATCGTTTTTTGAGATTTAGTTTTTAAATTCCATTTTATAGTAGCTTTTTATTTTTGCATATCAAATCCAAGTTTCTTTCTAAATTCAAGAGTTAATCTATAATGTTCTTCAATTGGAACTTCTTTT